>Ga0325405_1000114_pt1 | contig 74517 bp, 41 predicted proteins | sample PopdelMetagenome_21_FD_205663 | JGI IMG/M metagenome (GOLD analysis project Ga0325405, IMG submission 205663) | Populus deltoides microbial communities from Bellville, Georgia, United States - Xylem-Control-R2 | ecosystem: Host-associated > Plants > Phyllosphere > Stem > Wood/Secondary xylem...
TTTTTTTTTTGAAAAAAAGCAAACACATGGATAAAATTTCATAAAAACCTCTTATTAAATAATAAAATTTTAAAAAATCTACCCCTCACACCATGCCAATGTATTTTTTTTTCTGTGTGTAAGGTGTAAGGTCATCTGCCCCTTCTTTTTTCGAAAAAAAGTAGAGTGCCCAGGGGAATTGACCCCCCAACCTCTGATGCGCAATGCGCAGTAACTACTTAAGCTATAACATGAGGATGATAGAAAATGATTAAAAAATATATATATTTACCTTGTTCACTATTCATATGAGTAGTTAAACAAAATCCAAGCCTTTTAGTTGTTTACTATATTTTTTACCTGCGCTTCAATGTAGAGCAAAATCTTTATTCAAAATAAAGAAAAATTACCGTACAAAAATTCAATTATTGAGTCATTGATTCAAGTAATAATCTAAACAGTATATAAAAAAAATAACAACAATAAATAAAATAACCAAAACAAAGATGAAATGAACAAACCTGAGTCTATTTGAATTATTAAACAACCTAATACTAATTTAATAGAAGGTAAATTAAAAAAAATAACAAAGCAAAACTAAAAGAAAGAAAAAAAAAACATAAGCTTTTAATAAAGGAAAAACAAACAACCAAGTAAACTCAAGTAAATCTTCTAGACTTGGTGCAATCTCAATAACTTGCAACTTGTTAAATTATAAACCCGACTTTAATCAAGAAACTTAAAAATATTAAAAAAATAACTTGCAAAAAAAAAAAACAAAGAAACAAAAAAAAATAAAGATAAAATTTGAGAGAAAACCCTGAGGATGAAATTTGAGAAAAAAATAATTTTAAAAATGATTACAAATAAAATAAATAACAATTAAAAGAATTAAGATAAAATTTGAAACATGAAAAAAATCATAGAGGGTAAAATTAAAAAACATTTGAAATTGATAAATTATTTATAGATTATAAAAAAATATAAAGGACTAATAAAAAAAAAGAAAGCATCAGCTTAAAAAAAGAGAAAAAAATTAAGCAAACCTCCCAAATCAGGTATAATATCTAAAACTTGCAAGTTGTGAAATCTCATACCTAGACTCAATCAAGAAGTTTAACTTTAAAAAAATTTAATTTTGAAGGATAAAATTGTAAAAAAAATATTAATAGAAAAAACTTACAAAAGAAAAAAAACAACAAGGAGATAAAATTTGATAGAAAAAAACCCAAGGATGATGAAATTTATTAAAAAAATAATTAAAAAAATATCCAAAATAAAATAAATAACAACTAAAAGATTGAAGATCAAATTTAAATGATAAAAAATTACAGGGGGGAAATTAAAAAAAAAACATATGGAATTTGATAGATTATTTATAGATTTATATATTTAAAAATAATATGGAATAGAATTGAAAAAAAAATAAAATTTGATAGATTATTTATGGATTAAAAAATGATAGGAGGGTGACATTGAAAAGCACTTGTAATTTCATAGGTTATTCCAAAATTAAAAAAATAATAAAAATAATAGGGATCAAATATGAAGGAAAAAAAATGGTAGGGATTGCTATGAAATTTTGCACGAGTGACACAAATTTCTTTGGGAGAGAGAAGAAAAAAAAAAGAAATGATCTTCAACACCAAATCAGCAGCGCTTCATCTACATGTGCCTTATCATTGTATAAAAGGTGTTGAGATCTTCCTGATGCAATTCTAGGAGGCTGTTTTTGGTGACTGAACAACCTCACACTCATCGCCTAAATGGCGTGGGGGTCGTCCACACGTGGCGTGTACGTTGAACATACCAAATTTTGTTTTAAAAATAATATTAAATATATAATAATTACAATAACACCACCAAAAAAAACTTAAGCCTACAACAAAACCAATAGAAAATCATCAAAACATCCTTATAAAAGAATTTTTTTTTGTCTAGCGTCAAAATAATTATATTATACTCAATAAAATAAAAGTACCTAAACACCCTTGAGCCTAAAGCATAAGAATTTTTTAATCCAAGGCTATAGCAATGATTTTACTGTGCATAACAAAATGACAAATTTAACCCTATATTGATAAAAACAATTATGTAACGGTACATTCTTGGCCCAATGCCCAAGCCATTTTCTTGCACGGCCGATTTCACACCTTTACTATTACAATGCATTGTCAGTTGTGTCTTAGAGGACAAGAACCTCTGAGAGAGTTAGCGTTTGGATAATAAAGTAATACCTTTGAACTTAAGGCTGTGATCAACTGATCAGATGCCAGTTCCAGAGAAAAATGAGGAAACATGCTTAAGATGGGTCCTACTGAATTAAATCATCACGACATATGGCACCAGCTAGTATTTCTAGCCTAAAGTTCAAATAATTTTTGGTAGCTTAGCACTAAAAGCAATCCATGGCTTTGCCACTGAGCTGCATTGTTTCCATAATCGCCTTCGTTTATTCACCAGAATAATGGCTTCCTTTTATCGAGCAGAAAGATTGGCCTTAAATGTGATTAAAGGTGAGAAGCATGACACACAAACTATCATCACAAGTGACAAAAGCAAAGTTCAGGAATCAACTCATGCTCCTTGAGCTATTTTATTATTTATATATAATGTCGACAGAATTTTTGTCAATTGTTCAACAAGTGAACAAATTGCCTCTTCGATTCTCATTCTCATCTTTCAGTGTTGAGTCACTCCCAGGATTTCAAGATCACTATTTATAGGGGAAAGGATTACTCATCCATGTGAACTAAAGACATTTCACATCTTGTTTACTACGGTTCCTTGTAAAACAACTTCAAATAAAAAAAAAACCAAAAGTCACATAATTTAAACAATTACAACAGAAATCGCTGACAACGCAAACTAAGAAGCATGATGGAACGACAGCCTACTAGGCGAATCAATTCTTACCACCAATTCATCTTCAGCATCAGATTCATCACTGTAATTATCAATGATACAAGTCTCATTTGTGCCTGTACTCTGCAGTGGGGGAGCATGAGTTTTTCCAATCAACTTTCTCACTTCAAGACTCTTCCTAGCATAAGTAGCTTCTTCTGATGGGACACGAACTTGCTGGTACGATGCGGTTCTTAAAACTGACAAGCTGTGTGATCGCTTGACTTGGCTACCAGAAAAGCTGTGGGCATGCCTCCGCATGTCAACCTTATGAAATGAAACAACAAGCCAGAAATTCAAAATAATCAGGACCTAGAATAGTAAAGTTCCATTATCAAGAAATATGATGAATTCTAATGACCACAAGCCATGATTTGGAGCTCCCTCTTTATATATTTTGATAGCATGGAGGCACAATGAACCATATCAAATGGTTACATGAAAGATTAAATTGTTAAACAATAAAGTCTCTGAGCCTGAGTTATTCAATATAAAAATTCCAGAGTTGTGCATTTTTTGCAATGATCCCAAGAAGGAGATTTGCAACATATCTTTGCAAATAGATGTATATTGAACATACCATGCTGCCAAATATGCTTAGCTGCATTGCTCTCACAGACAAGCTATTTTCTGATCGACAAGGCCCTACACAGTTCTGTTCATGTTCCCTTGGTTTGTACAAATTTTCAGGCCAGCTCATAAGACCACCATGCTCTCTAGTGAAAGATCTGTGGGGGTGATCAACCGATACCAATGACGATGATCTTCTCCTCAAAGCACCATCCGCTTCAAATGCTGCAATATCAAAAATGATTACCCTCGCTCTTGCCTCAACTTGATACCGGGATCCTTGATGAGAGAAACTGGCTGCTTGGGCACCTGTAAACCAACAATGCCAGTGACCTGGTTTAAATGCCTTCTAATTGCCACAACCAACAACCAAAAAGGACATGATTGAATAAGACTAGTTTAACACACCAACAATCTATGTCTACATAGTGGTCAAGTAATATATGTTTATGTATTCAAATGCAAATTCATCAAATACTCCCATTCATCATTTCACTCAGGATCAATCAAAACTCATCGTGTTTAATAAATATAAAAGAAGCTCTCTTGGATTTTGATTTTTCATGCATTTGTTTGAGTGCCAAAAAAAATTCAATTTTTTGGTTGAGGGGAAAAGGTTCAGGTTTTCTCAAACATGTATTAACTTATACAGTCTTGGGGTGCTCATGTTGATGTAGGAAATTGATAAGTTCTGTTTTTTTAAAAACACATCCAATTAAAATTGATGACTTGATTATTAAAGTAAAATAATAACAAAGAATAAGGGTAATGTTGATCGAATCATATGTTTTCACAAACTTCGTATATCTATATAGATTATAGGTGTGGATAATTCCTACGGAGATGACAAATTGAATTCACAACTTCAAAGGAACTAGTTGGCTTTCTAGTTTCAATTGTTAGCCACATTAATTAACTTGTCTCTGAAATTAAGGTGTCAACAAAAACTAAATCAAGTATAGTCAAAACTATACCAAAGTCGTGAAAGAGTGTTATATATATAATCATGAAAAGAACTTAAGTGTGGAGGTCAATGAAAAGAATAGAAAGAGTGATAATATAACCATTTTTTTTTTGGGTGGCATAGTGCTATAACGTTTTCTTCTCTTTTCTTTTTTTCCGTATATCCTATATATAGATCATTAAGAATAGTTTGATAGTACTCTACCTTAGTATTTGTCTTTTAAATTTTTTATTTTAAATATATTTTGTTTATATATTTAAGCATGTTTTGCTTGAATCAAATTTCAGTAAAAGTTTGTGCATTTATTTATATATTTATGGATTTTCATGGACACACAGATGACGTTGACATTAACATAAAAAAGGCATCTGCATTAATGTATTTAACATTCATTTTGGACCTATTTAAAAGAAAATAGAACAAAAACTACATTTTTAGAGGAAAAAAAAAACTGACTCAAGTAAGAAATTCCAGACAAATTCAAAGACTAATTTTGACATTATCCTGAGTGAAATATATTCCTATTTGCAGCAGTGGCTTGATGATTGGTACCCAGAGGACTCATTGAGAAAGTACCGTGTTTGATGAGAAAGTGTTTGAGCCATGATAGGCTATTGGGTTTGGGTTGTGACTAGATCTCTAGTTCTCCTGTGTACCAAAAAAAGGAATTTGTTTGATGGTTCAACAGAATGCATGCCTCTGTCTGTCAGTGTCATTGTGGTTGTCCTAGGGACCAAAGTAACAGAGAGGTCCAAGTGTAACAGACGCACTTGAAGGTCAGCGGCTGTTTTGCAATTTTTCCAAAACTACAAACAAATCCGTTAACTTTGAAACAAACTGAGCATAAATTACCTGATATCCCTATCTTTTGAAAGCTTTGATTTCCTTGTGGAGGCAAAAGTACTGCAGGCGATGCAATCAATTCATCTTGGAAACCATGGGCTTTTATGAATCCTTCTAATAGAAAGCCAATAGAATGATGAGGTATTTCTATAGTTTCTCCCCTGATGTATGTGGTCATCACTGACCTTTCTGCTACAAGGGCTCTCAATTCTTGCATTGGCATTTTTTCAAATACTTGAGGAAGCAAGAGTTTGGCAATAACGATTGCACTTTCCTGGAACACCACACAAGAAAAGGAAAGAGGAATAAAGCTTCAAGTAAAGATCAATAATCATACTCAGCATACCTCAAGTCACTTTACCCTCTTCCAAAGTAGGCGGACATTATAAGGCAACTAGACACTGTGGATTGGGGAAACATCCAATTCTTGACTCATTCAAAATCTTAACCAGAGTGAGTAATTTCATTAATGGAGGAGAAATGTGCTGAATCTAAACCAAAATGTATAATTATACCTGCCACAGGAAATCTTCAACTGCAGGGTCTGACCCTAGCAGAGAAAGTATTTTCTCGCTTTCAATACAAAAGCAGTGTACCACAGAATCTGTTATTATGTCACATATGCAACGTTTCCCAACTAGCAGTTCGTACAGGCCTAGTGTGCTCCCATGTGTAAAAGTTGGATGCAATGAGTGTTTGCTCCTAACGCTCTTGCTTGTCCACTGCCAAACAATGATTTTCTCACTGGTAAATTGTGATGTGTTTGTTCCCAAGGAAAATAATAGTACTTCTGACTTATTTCTCAAATCCCAAACTTCCCATATAAATTTGTATTTACCTTGACAACACCACTGGAAATAAGCCAGACACCATTTGGTTTGGAGCCTTCTCTGTAAAGGGGCACACCACGTGGTTTCATTATTTCTTTGGAAGAACGTTCAAGGGGTTCACGCACCATAGAAGGAAGGGCCCCCAACAGAGGATGGGCACTAATCAAGTCAGTTATTTTGTGAAGCATTACTAAAGGAGGATTCCTTAGAAATCTTTTCAAGTCAGTCTGCATTAGAAGATTAAAACAGTTTAACTTGAATTTACAAAAACTGAAGTGCATTGACCAGAGATCATAGAATTGGTAAAGGATGAAACCAAAATCACCTGGACAGCATCATGAAGATGAAGCATTTCCTTTTCTTCCAATAACCCAACCTTCTCAAGATTTTGGACATAATCAATTAAATGGTTCAGCACTGAATATGTTGCTTGTCTTGTTTTCACAACACGCAAAACCTGAAAAAGTATTTAATAATCAATTGTGTTCTAACATCCCCTGATTTAGACGATATATCAACAATAAACTATACGAATGAAACAAACCTGATGACCCACAGACCTAGGTTAATCAATTCCTACCAGAATTCATTATACCTGAACAAATCTACGGGGACGGTTAAACTTACAAACCTGAGGAAATGTAACACGGACATCTTCCAAGAACTTTCTTGCTTCTTCTCCTTCTGCATCACTTTCATTAATGACCATAGAAGCAATACCACTGTCACCTAGAAGTATAAATAAATGGGACAAGTCAAACTTCTCACAAAATTCTACACTATATACATGGAAAACAGTTATGCTCTTTCAAAAGGAAATAAATGTCACTTCACTGGAAGCCACCGAGAGTACATTTAACTCAGGTTATTCTCAGAAACATTTTTAAAGTGGTAAGAAGATGTTTAACCCAAGGGAAAATATCTTCCCATATACATTATGACACAAAAGAAAAAAAACTATATTGTAGGAATCATGTCTGAGTCTAACTACCTATTACTTGTCATACCTAAATCAAGATCATCATTTACTATTATCCAGGTATTGCAGGGCATCTCAGAGCCCCTACAAACTGGACTTTCCAATTCATCCAAGAAACAGCAGAGAGAAAAATTAAGGGAGAGGGAGAGGGATAACATGAGAAGAGAGGAGAGTGGACAAATTGAGATTTTGGAAGCAATTACAAGACTCAATGTTCAAAAGTCAATCAATCATCAATAGCAAACTTGATTGCTATGGCTAACAGGGTGTTCTTCCGTACTCCAAGTGCATTCAGAAGGAACAAGAATTCTTTGCCCAACTAGGAATAGAACGACAAAATAGATCAAGTCAAGGAACTGAAATTCAACTTCTAATTCTAGATTCTATTTTTATTATTCTTCCTAGAATAAATATACTAAAATTCCTTTGATGGTTCCTAATTATTTACTTTATCCCTATCAAAGAACCATTTCAACCCAATAACTTAAGTTGTTAGATGAGGTCCAAGAATATTTTTATATTAACCTCTAACACATCCCCTCAAGTGAAAGCTTTTTGGGTTTGAAACTTGCACAAGCCCAGACTACCTTGTTATTAATTTTTATTAATTAGAATGAGAGTTGTGAGATTTAAACTCGTTACCACTTGGTCAACAAGGCTTTGATGTCATGTCAAAGAACCATCTCAACCTAATAATTTAAACTGTTATGTGAGGTCCAAGAATAGTTTTATGTTACTCTCTAACAATCTCTAAGGAATTTCATCAAAGCTAGATTCAAGATAAACCAAAAGGAATAGAACAGTATAATAAAACCTAAGTCAAGGAGCTGAAATGAAATTTCTAATTCTAGTTTCTATTATTCCTCCTCAAAAAATATCCTCAAATTCATTTGGCTGTTCCTAATTATTTCCTTTTTCCCAATGCAATTTGATTTCAAAGAGTTATACTGCAGATAAACCAATAGCTCAGAATCCACAAAAGAAGTCCTCTTCAGTGCAGGTTGCATTAGAATAGAGTCAACCTCATAAACCAATAGCTCAGAATCCACAAAAGAAGTCCTCTCCAGCGCAGTTTGCATTAGAATAGAGAAAACCTCATGACGTGAGTCGAAAACTCAAAAATCTACCATTAGAATAAGCAGCAATCTCAACATGAACTATCACTTCAATTTTATCTTTGTGCCATGGAAGAATATAGATGTTGGACATGTGATTGCCTGCCGGAAACTAAAAGGCAAAGTAGGATTAAGAGATTGAAATGTTCTACATCTTGCCTAAGAAAGAGCTACAAGACTAACTTACATGTATTCTAAGTTCAAGAAAAACCGAGACATGCTTTTAATGTCAGTAAACGTAATCAGAAAAGGATCCAGGAAGAATTCAGTTTTGACTAAAACAGAATCTGTCAATAAATAAAGCCATAAGACTAGCTTCAACACTGTGAAAATGCACCTAATACATTTTCAGAAATGTAAACTCTAAAGCAAATATTTAAGAAGCAAGTTCAATGAAGACCACAAATCAACAGTATGGCACTTTCAATGATCTTGTGACAGCATGTGAAAACCTTCATAACTTCACAAGTTGTACTTCCACCTGGTGTTGAGATTGTCTTAGTAAGACATGTTTGGGAGATGACTGTACAGGGATTAGAAAGAATTTACCATTAACATGGAAAATAGACTTTTGCCACCACAACATACCTTCACAACTAATATAACATGGATACAAGATTCCTCGAAATTGATATAAGCATCTCTTTAAAGAAAATTACTAGAGCATTATATGGAATAGCCATTATAAATTTATGTAAAGTATGAAGCATAATAAATCACAAGAAGCACACGGATTAAAATAATAATGACCATGTAGGTGCAATTTTCCTCTGTTAAGATTGGTGTACAAGAAGTTGATAGTTTCTGATCTTACAGCCAAAAAGGATTTAGAACTATATGAACAGAAAATATAACACAACCCATGTACTGCATTAAAGTAAAACTGTAAATAGAAAACCAAAGAAAAAATATTTTAAAGAAAAGGTATTAAATCATGTAAAATTTTGTCCATTAGAAATTTACCAAATAGCCTAACAAATTGAATAAATTACCAATAAAGTCATGTAGTTGTCTCCGTGCAATTCTATGGGCACGTAGAAATGCAGCACAAATGTAGCATGCAGATTCAAGCCTCTCTACAGTGAAATATGTAACCATTTTTTGAGGGAAAATGCTTGCTTGAAGGAACTTGTAATAATTTGGAAAATGAACATTGGATTGCAAGCCCTTCCAATCACATAGAGGTTCAAGGGAAGCCAAGTCGATTGCTTCATCTACTGATTGCATCAAAATGTTTGCAGTTGTTTGTGTTATCCTTCCCTCATCAAGCATCCCCCAATAAGCAGCCTGAACTCCTGGTAAGGAAAAATATTTAAAAAAGGGCATTCAATTGCATATTTCAGCTAGAGTTGGTTTAAGAAAAAATTAGTCATGATAATCAGCTCAACAAAAAAAAAATTCTACAACAGAACTTTGATGCATTGATGACAATAGCATCTTCTTTGTACATCCGCTAGATAGCATAACAAGCTTTCATGTGGATTTATAAACTCGCAACCTTTGCTTATTGGAGTTGATGGTCCTTTCAATTATCGATGGATTTATTGATTGATGCAATGCATGTTTTTCTTTTCTTCCTTCTGATTTTAGGTCTTGTACGAACTTTTATTACAATATTACAGTGAAAAAGTTATTGTTGTCCTCCAAGGGAAATTTATATTTTCAAACTTTTTCCCTAAAAGCACATAGGAGAGAGAAAAGAATCACAACTGAGTTTCTTCGTATAATCTAAAATGAAATCCTTAGGCAAACTACATGGGCTACAGTCCAAATTCAAAGACGCTAATTGGGCATCATTCTTGTGAAACTAATTCTTTCCCGAAAGCTGAATGTTCTTTCTCCTCTCTCTTGTCTTGTTTAGTACTTTTCTTTAATGGTGTACATGTTTCAACATGAGTCTAGAGGTGATCATGATAGATTGGCCCAGAGAAGAGCCTGTCTCCATCTAGATGGTAAATTAAAAAAAAAGGATGCTTAATACCTTCTCATTTATAACTAGTCCCTGATTATCCTTATCTTTTTGTTTTTATTTTAAATAAAAAATGAAGTAACAGCTCTCACTATCTAAAATAAAATACAAAGTAATTTCTATGACTCAAAACTCACTACATTGCAAGCCGATAGTTCTCAAATTTGCACAAATTAAATCCTACACAAACTTATAGGCACCCCTTTTTCTACAAACAAGACAGCTTTAATCCAATTCCCTATGCCATGAATAAAATAACATACATCCCAGCAGACAAAATTCCTTTTCCTTTTGGAGATAGAGAAAAGAGGCAGGCTGACTTAAGGTTATTTCACTTGTCAAAGGGCCCAACAAATCCCAGAAAAAAAATCAGCAAGTAAATTAATATACCAAGTAGCAATAAAACAGCACATTTACCATTTAGAAGGCGTATGCGAATATCTTTCAGATTAGTTGGGTCTAAATTATTATCAGCTTCAGATGCACCATGAGGGTGTTCGCATGACCCTTCCAAATTATTTAAGCTTGTAATGTATCTTTTAACTGTAGGCCAGTCAACAGGTCCAAGTTCCTCGTCCTCTCCAAGATCAACAAAAGCCTCTAGTGCTTTGTTCAACATTTCATACTTTGTGAAGTTCAATATACGCTTCTGCAGAAGATAGATACATCACAAATGACAAGAAAAAGTAAACTTGTACAAAAACAAGATAGATTGGGTAGTATTTTCACTAATTTACAGATCAAGTTATTTTTTCATCATAACATAAGAGTGTCTACTTGGTTTTTTTCAGCAATACTGGATACATCCATGACTTGCATAATTCTCAACACAAATGCTGTAAAAGAAAAATATAAATAGTGATTCAGGAAGGGAATAGAAATGGAGGAAAGTGAAGAGAAAAGAGGGGAAAATAAGAAAAAAAAATAATGCAGCCAGAAGAAGAATTATAAACTCTGTTCATCAAACATCAAGTCAAGTTGTCCCAAACATAATAATAGGTACTCATTTACATACAGAAATGCCCTGGTAAAATACTAACAAAATAAGAAGCTAAATTCATAGGTGATGGAAAAAAAATTTGAACTCCCAATCAAGACTGCCTTAAAAGGAAATACACGGAACACCAGAAAATTATGAAATTATGAAATCTATAATAACTAAAACTCTGAATAATATATAAAATTAAACAATCTAATAACAATCCTAGAAGGCTTGCTTCTTTATCTTATCCCCTGATCAGGAAAAGGAAAAAATTCATCCTCAAGTTTAAAAATCTCGAAGTAGTAAAACCACTTGTGATGGCTTATGGTGTTAAACTCAAAACATGGACTTGATATACTTCTTTATTGAAGAGGTTAATCATCCTAGCATTTCAAAACTCAAATTAATTATGAATCATAAAATTAGAGATTCGGAAAAATCCAGCCTCACTCAAAACATGGACTTGATATACTTCTTTATTGAAGAGGTTAATCATCCTAGCATTTCAAAACTCAGATTAATTATGAATCATAAAATTAGAGATTCGGAAAAATCCAGCCTCAATTTTAGTCTTAATTTGACTTCTATGCTGTACTGGCCTTGATCTGTTCTTCATTTTAGTCATAAAATTAGGTTAATCATCTCCAGACTTTCTGCAGCCTTTCCAAGAGAGCATTTCTCAACAGTCTGTTCTTCATTTTCTAGAGAGTTAGTTGTTTCTGCAATTGTGGTGTTGTTACTGGCTGCTTTTCTTCACAATCATCGTGATAAATTTGTGAGACTTCTATTTGCCCGACAGCTTTCTGAACTTTATTGAAGCATTTCTTCAACCTTATTTTATTGTCTCCACAGTTTCTAACATAGATCTTATCTGCTTTTCGCTAAGGCCTATAAGAAGACTCAACCCAGCCATTACGCTGGTTCATTCAAGTAGAGTGGTAACATAGGCCAGAAAGGTTGAATTCCTTGCTGACCTTCAAGGGCAACAAGGTATTGGCAGAGAATAAAAGTAAAAAGTCGCTGGAAAGTGGTCAGGGAACTGGTGTTAACAAAATTTATGATGGCAACGGAACAGTTTAGATCTGGTCTAGGGGCAACAAAGTTGGACACGAGGAAATCAGTTCCAATCTAGTGACCTTAAACCAGGTTAAATCCCAGGAATAACAAGCATATCAGTAGAATTTAACAAGGTATTTGTCTAGTACTAAAGGTTTCAACATGGGAGTGGTATTGATGAAGGACAAGTTTTGACTTGTGTCCCACCAAAAACTTGAGGCAGCTAGGATTTTTTGGGGTGCTGTAGTAGCAGCGCTTTTAAACAAGAAAAAAGAAGAGAAAAACAAGAAGAAGAATAAGAGAAGGAGGAAACCTCTAGGCACCAAGGATTCAAAATAACTCTAGAACTTTTATTCCATAGCTCAACTACAGAAAAAATAAGAGAACACATCTCCATTTATAGAGATGATGCAACCAAAATAGAAAAAATTGATAAAATATTTTAATTTGAATTTTTTTTTTTTGGTATTTCTTAAAAGCCTATTTCATTAAGGAATTCATCTTACTTAGAGATATTACCATCTAGGAATCTTAGTATATTCGTTCAAATGTTAATTAGGAGTTTTCAAATACTTATAATTTTTCTTTTCTTATTTGATGTTCTATTTCCTACTTAGGTTAGAACTACAAGGATCTTTTGGTGCCTACATCGCCTATACTATGTAAAAAATTGACAATGGAACGGTGAGTATTGAGCTTATACATGGCATTCTTGGCTTTTGTGGATAGCTTGCCTGATTTATTTGATCTTATCAGGATAAGGGAAGAATTTCTACTCTTTTCATCTATATCACGCAAGCTATCTGTGTTTGTTTTTCTATGGTTGGAATTTATTCAAAGCTGGAGATTTCTCTTGAATAATTACAAGCACTAGCTGTTCTAGAAAATCTTTACTCCATGTTTGGAAAGATTATCTCAAGCAGAAGATTCATGGAAACCAGAAGTCAGACTTGGGGGGGGGGGGGGGGACGTTTACTGTTGTGAGAAAGGATTCTGAAGAAATAAATTGCTACATTCATGGTCTACTTTTTTGTTGGAATCATATTAAATGCTAAACAAAATCATCAAGATTTATATCATTCAAGAACATCAATGATCATATTTTTGGAAGCCTATATCTTCTACAAAATTCAAATAAAAAATGGCTGTACATAAACAGAGAAATCTGAAGCAAATAGAGCAGATTCTTTAGAAAAATCAACTTAAAACCTTGTGCTATCGATTGAGCAAACATCAATTTTACTGTCCCTTTCTAGTAGTGAGAAAGAAAGGTCTAGATATCTTACATGATTGCGATTACATTAGATATGCTAGGGATAGAAGTCTGCAAGATTAAGTTGTGACTGAGGAATTTCTGACTACAATCCAGCAATTCTCAAGGAGGACCCTTGGGAAGTGAATGTACCTGAAAGTTTTAGCAGAACCACTATAAATTCTCGTGTTTCATCTTCTCTACGCTTGACTCTATTTACTTTTGTGTTGCTTTGTTTGTTTATTCATGTAATCTTCTAATTGTCTTTCAAGCAAGTTTGACATATTGTTGAGCCTAATTTTTATTAAGTTACCACTCATGCTATCTACTGGTGTACTAGTTAACCTCTCTCTGTCTGTCTGTTTGAACTGTTTATGTGACTACAGGTATCCCAGTTGCATCTATATCTTTACACTTATATTTTGTTCAAAAGTTTTTTGTTTTACAGGTTTGAAATTTTAATTTCAGTCCAATTCACCTCTTCCCCCACTGAGACAACATTCACACCTAAAATAAAAATCCCAAATACTCAAAAACAAATCCTTAATCAATTGCAATTCCACACACATCAAACACTAACCCTAATTCCAGACTCAAATCCTAATTATTTAAACCTAAATCCTTTGTGGGACACAAAACCACAGCTATATCCTATATCAAAAGATAAAACTCCTAATTGGACTAGGACTAAATAAGAATAACAAACTAGACTTATCATAACTAATCCTAATTTGATTAGGATAGCAACTTAATAAATAGAAATAATAAATTAAAGAATAAGACTCCAATTCTCAAAATAAAGCCTCGTCTTTGGAGCTCTTTACAACCTTATTTCAAACCTATATACTCTAAGCACTCGTTTACCACAAATCTTTAAGGGGGCAGATCCAAAGTTTCCTACATTAAATTGTCATCAGAACTAAGTGATTCCTTCCCTCCCCTCTTGAACTTTGTTTCTAGCATGTACCATATTCCTAGTCATCATCTTGAACTTTGCTCAGTTTGAAATGGTTCCAGAAGAATTTCAATTCTTCAAAGTCAAGGTTACATCAATACAATCAACTATGGATGAGATAAAAACAAAATTGGCAAATAATGGATGAAATTAAAAAACAAGAATGGACAAGCTATTGGTTGCAACATTTTAGAAGAAACTTCTTGTTGTGGAGTTTCACCACCTCCAGTGTTGCTAATATCTCTCCATATCATGAGGATCGCGAAGATTTGGACTTGAGGGCAAGTCCTCGTCAATCAAGGAAGATTGATGCACGAGCTCAAAACAAGTCGTCTGGGGCATCTAAATCTGAAGACCATGTCTTTTTTGCCCAAATCCAAGACTTGGTAGATGAAGTAGCTTTTTTTATGCGTATTTCCAAAGGTAGAATCCTTGATAAGGACAATCAACAAGTTGTAAAAACAAATGATTTGCAGCATTTTCCTCTCAAATGCAAGCTTTTGCCTTGACAGCAGCCATTTCGTTTCCTTTCCAAGAAAAGGGTATAAAAAGCTGCTTGAGTATTTTTGTGTTATTGGTCTGTAACTAGGTATAGGAAGCAAATCAACACAATTTTGCTACTTTTTACATGTTCACAGAATTTTGAAACCAATCAGATTGTAGTTCCTATTTCTGCCATCTCACTTTACCTAAACTTTATATATTGGCATATTTTTATTTATTTATTCAATGTGGTCCTTAAATAGAAGCAAAGAGAATTGTAGAAGGAAGAAAATAAAGGAAATGGAAAGCTAGAAGAACAATTGGGATGACTTCAGTCTCCATTCTCTCTAATCAACTATCAATAATCAAAATAAATTTTCCTCAAGCATAACAATAGGTGCTCTTACATAGAAACCAAATACCCAAACAAAAAAGGAATAGAAATTTTTAAATTGAAAAAATGAATTTTGCTCCAACTAATAGGAAATAATTTGAATTGCCATATGATGACTTTAATATGACACTCACAAAGATTCCTAATAATTGATATAAAAAAAAAATACTTAATAATTGAGGCAATAATCCTAGAATTATTGCTTCATCCTCCATGAGATAGGTATATCAATGTTGTATATAGAACAAAATCACAAACATCACTGATTTCAGAATATCGGATTCAAATTGAAGTTTCTTTTATAGACATTAATGTAAACCTCACCTTGGTAGCTGATAGCTTATCCATATCTAGAAGATGTAAAATAAACTGCGTAGTTGACCCATTCACAATAAGCGTCAGAAATACGATTCCACCAGTGAAGAAAACAAACTGTAACGGTGGAGAATAAAGCATCAATCAAATTGCAAAAGATCAGTTACTCTATTAAATTTCTATATTCTTGAAATGGTCTGATGCATATATTTGACAGAGGACTCGATATAAATTCAAGGAACAAATAAATAAAATAGTTTGTATGTTCAACGAACTCACCAAGGTTCCTGTATCAGAACTGAGATAAATTGAGCTGTCACTAGTGCGCTGATACATACAAGTAAAAATCATTAGAAGTAAATTATGGCACGAAAGAAGCTTAGATATGATAGAGAGCTTTATGGACACAATTTTCTTCAGAAAGCTTTGGATGGACATCAACCATCTATATGCTTGGAATAAATGTGTCATGTAAGTCATCTTCGGTCATGGGAGCTATGAAGAACTTTTTGGTTTGAAAACACACTTTGTGCTCGCACATTTACAATCTCATGGTCAGTAAGGAATTTCAGACATAAACAAGGATCCAAAAGAATTAAATCAAAGAATGCGTGGAGATATTATGTTACAGCAGCATGGAATAGAAAATTAAATAGCTAGGTGAATCAATGAAAACTTGCCTTAACAGATAATGAAAGTGATAATGCAACAGCCCCTCGAAGACCTGACCATATGACAATGGTAGCTTCCTTCCAATCCAAACCATAACCAAAATATCGTAAAAATGGATACAATGCTCCAACAACTATGAACCGGGATAGTTGCACAAAAATGTATAGAAGAAATAGGTAGCCCCATGTATGCCCTGAAAAAAGACCAAGACACGTGTATATTCACCTTTAAAAAAATATGAATAGTGCTGGACATAATAATAAAAAATTGAAAGTTTTTACTAACTAATGTGGCACCTCGTGGTGAGTGTTATATCACTTTTTTTAAACCATCACATTAAATGCCAAAATCTAATAATAATGCATCACTAACAAGAATCCATGATTATCAGACTTGTTACCACTGTAATAACAGAGAATTATTAAAATTCAGATATGTATCAGAGTATCAGACATAAAAGACTCGTATATTCTTAAGTCTAGTCCTACCAAATTGCTTGGAACAGAAACTCGAGCAACTAACCATTGAGCCAGGTCAGTTATAAAAATTTGAACCGGTAAAGTAATTGACCAAGTGAGACCAGTTAGGAAATTGACCTGATGAACCCCATACATGTTGAAACAGGTCAGTCCAAGCCATTACACTCATTGATGTCATGGAAGGTAGCATTTGAACCCAAGACCAAATGGTATGACTATCACACTCATGAGCAGGCAAAGATGATCTTGTTTATTCAATTATAGCAACATATGCATATCACACGTAGCTAAATTCATATAATAAAAAATTTCCTAATTATGACCAAAATATATAGTAAGGAATTTTATTTCAAAAAAATTAATAGAGTAATGATTGATAATAAAATATCCCACACATTTGACATTCAAAAATTCCAAAAATAAAATAAGTAAAAATAAAACTATATATTTTTTGTCCCCTACCATTTGCTATTTTTTTATTTGAATGCTTCACCTTTAATTTTATCTATTTTAATTACCAACATTTTATTTTATTTTATTTTTATTTGGCACTCTAAATTCCATCCTTTAAATCCAGTCTTCCAAAGCCACAAGGTATGCCAGGCTGATTTTGGCTGACTTCTAAGGCTTTGAGCCTTGATCAATCAACCCTAAAGGTCCTGTATTGCTTGGTGGACTTTAAGTGAACTTCAAACCATGTTAGCTTATCAAAAAGGGTCTTCAAGAACCTTATGACCTTCTGGGTGGGTTTTCACATGTTCACGATAGCCTTCCACCATAAGTTCAAGTGCGTGGGACCTGGGACCCGTAATATATTCCATTAACATTTATCAATGTTAATGAACTTCAAATCAATCTGTAATATCATAATTTAAAGAAGTAGAATATCAAAGAAAACTAAAAAGGGATGAGGAACCATAGGAGATTAAATCTTGGTTAACTTATGTATATGTAACTCAAGGGTGTACAAGGCTATGAGAAATTTTATGTTACTTCAAGGCTATTTATATACAAAATATGCACTAAATAGGAATATAATTACAATCTCATGGGTTGAACCTCAAGTCAATCTCATAATTATTAGATAGTTTTCTAACGTAAATTAGTAATATTTCAACAACTAATAAACATATAACCAATTCATAAAATGCAAAACCTTCTCTTCTACATTACAGACCCTTTTGACCTAGCTCAAGCCTAGCTACCAGTAAATCACGATAAGCAAGTTGTATATCAGTCGTGCATGAGTTTTGTTGTAAAAGGAAACAGTGTATTGTATACATGTAGGGATGTGTAGTTTAAAAGTGAAAATACCATGGCTATGAAAAGTATTGCCACTGCTCAGAACACCTTCTGCTATAACAACACCACTGCAAAGGAAAAGAGCACCAAACTTTAATGAATCTCACAATTAATTATGAATATTATACTCTAAAATAGCAATAAGATAGAAGCCAAAAAAAATACAACAACAATCGTAAGCAAAATAGCTCAAGTCAAAGTAATTGAATGGTATGCCTCATTAGTTAGTGTGATACCCAATGACAACGGTTTAGTATTGAACTGAAAAGGTATATGATGACTCTGACAATCTCATGGCTCAGTTAAATGGATAGTCTCCAGTGGACGTTAAAGTTTCCTTTATCTCCCTCAGCCAAAAAGACAAGTATTCTTTAGCAAATAAACATTTTCGGTAATTAACAATCAACAATGATAACTTTTTGTAAAGGCTAAAGTCTCATTCTACGTGGAATAAGCATTAGGCAGAAAAGATGCAATGTACTTAAAGGATTTTTCTTGTTCTGATAATTGAACACCAAAGACAAAATTCCAATTTAATTCAATAATTCAATCATCAAAAGCATAGAGCATGCTACTCCCCTTTGTTGAGCTGATTGGCAGTCCTTTGTGTTCTTTCTTACCTAATGTAGTTATTAAATATCGCAAACACAACAAACATTCTCCACTAATCTCATTCCCAGACTGGAAAGAAAGTGTGGATTTAAGGGCTTGTGCATCACGAGTTTCATATCGGTTTTATGATGTCAACTAGTTTCATCAACACCTTGTGGTTTTATTTATGCTTTTCCTGTCTCAATAACATAATCATTGACATCTAACCAAAAATAAATCTAGACTTTAAATCCATCTAAGCATACATGAAGTATTGCTACAGCTTAAGGATATGGTAAATTGATTTCTTACCTTAAGATGAAAATCAATGTATTTGCAATATAAGCAACCATTTCCCTGGAAAAAAAAATTATGTGAAATGGATTAAACATGCAATCTTGTTGGAAAGTTCCATTCCCATGATAACAAGAAATTTATTCATTGGGATTATCAATCCCACTCATGTTCTGGCATCAGCAGATGGCTATATTATTTTCAGGTTTCCTTTCAGAATGTATCTGTTATCTTCAGTTTCTGCAGTGACTGTCAGAAATTTAAAACTGTCTTGGCTCTAATTAGGAAAAAGGTTATATTAGTAGCAGAGTAATAAATAAACCATCTGTTGATTTTAAAAGTGTAGCATCTCAGGTCTTTTGCAGTCTGCCTCACACACCCAACATTCTCAAGCAAACTTATTTGAAAATATTAAGAGCCCATGTAAATACATCCATTATCCTCTATTGCGATATACTAATGCACCATTTCTCCTATGAATATATAATATCTCAAAATATACTCAAAGAAGTTAAGAGAGATGATTCTTGTCACTCTATTTATCCTTTCTTAAGATTGAAAGTGTACTGTCAGATTTTCGCTACCCAGATTCTTTAATCTTCTGGAAGATTCAATTTCCACTTTTGTCTTTCTCATCTCCTACCTCACCTTTTCATTGGTGTTAAAATAATTTAATCTATTAGAGAGTGGTGAATCAATGTTTAAAAGCAAACACATGCAGACCAAGTACAAGATATAGTTTTCTACAAAATAATCTCCCCAAAAAATATTTAACTTGCATTAAGAATCCAAACTTTTACTGTATGCTAAAACCAAACTCATCATGCGAGGTAAATGGTTTCTAATGGATTAACACAACAGTTTCTCATCCTTTGTTCTTTCTCAATGAACATAATCATCAAAAAAGACATGCAGTACTTTGACCCTTGTAGTCTTTAAATAGAGAGAGAGGCTACTTAGATGAAACAAGTGAGCATTAAGCATACCAAAAATGATGCAGGCTCTGTTGGCCATCACCCTTGAAAGCAGTCCTGGCTACTGCAGCATAAAACCTGTCCAGTGATATATCAAGAGATGCCATTTCTCCAAGTTGCTAAGAAACTATTCATAATTTATCAACTTACATTCCTAAAGTCATCACTGCCAAAACGCCAGAAACAGCAGCACCCTCTTGAGCCTACCAAATAAAAATGCAAGTTCAGTTTCTTATGCACAAAAGACGGGAAATAATTTTGATAACTGGTCATAAGTTTGTAAAGCCACTTTCTGCAATTACAGTTTCAACTGTATTTTGATAATGGATGAGCAGGATAAACATGCTGAATAACACCAATGAATAAGATGGCCATGAGAATTATAAACATTGATTCCTATAAATTTATCAAGACTACACAACAACAATCACGCCCCAATCCCAAACTTGTTGGGGTTGGCTATATGGATCCTTTTGCAACATTCCATGTGATCATACACCAAATCTGCCTCAAGATTGAAAGATCTTAAATCCTTTGACACGATCCACAAAGCACCAGCCTGAAATTAAATTTCTCATTGAAAGCATTTCTTACTTCAGATAGAAAATCAAGCACCGATATAATTTGTTTCATGGAGAAACTTCGCAACAAAATAAAACAAGCACCATTGAAATGGCTCCATCCTTATGAAACTTCCTGAACATTGAATCTTGAAATGGAAAGCTAGTTAAAATCAAGCTAATCAATGAACAAGGAGATCAATTTTGAAGCATCATAAGGATTAACGGATGCTGGAACCTATCCTTGGGCAAAAGATAAAAGAGATAAGAAACAATAAAACCAGCCAAAAATCTGAACAGGGATTGAAGACCAACCATAGTCACAGACAGAGAAACAGAGGAGGAGAAAAGGTAATGACCAAGTAGACATCAAATCCATCACTGGATGCAAAACTCAAGCTTTCCGTTAGACATTATTCTGTCATTTGCAATTTGAAATAAAAGACCTTGTGATGCACTCATTAGAATGGCAGACTTCAAAAATGTTTACTAATATATTTTGCAAATATGGTGACTAACACTTAACTAGCCATTCAAACAAAGAATAAATAAATTTAAAAGGAGTCCTGAGTTGGAAAGAAACATACAGTGAAGTAAGTAACATAGCTCACAGCTAGTGTCAGTGCAATCTCTATCACTGTGTCATTGAAGATGAACCCGAGCCACAAAACAGATGCAATTCCAAAAGCAATACCAATGCCTACACTGGATCAAGAAAAGGTTTTCATTTCAAGAGTGAAATCCTTCATTCAGTGCATATTAAAAGTAATTGATACTTACGCTCCAAGCGAAACTTGAGTTAGAAATTTGATTATGGCACCCGAGGTAAAGCTCTCCCCAAGGACCATCCGATAGAATAGCTGATAGACCACAATTGCTGTCCTGGACATAGAAATTAAAGGCAATCAAAGATGACTGAAGATAAGAATAACAATAAGACTGAATTTTTCACAGATGCATTTATTCTTAGTTTGCTGGTTTCAACTGCTCAGATTTGTCAAATTATCTATACAGACTGTCAGGCACACAGAAAAAAGACAAGAAAAAAAATTAAATACCCATCGTTCATCAGGGATTCTCCTTCGATTATTGTACTCAATTTTTTGCTTGCACCAAGCTCTTTCAACAGAGCAACAACAGCCACAGGATCAGTAGCACTCAGAAGTCCCCCGAGCAACAAAGAGGTTGTCCAACTCCAGTTATATGGGAAAATGAACTGCAGCATTAAATGGCACAGTAATTTTACATCAAGCGGGCTAAATTGTACAGTAATTTTATAACAAGCAGAGTATAGCATATTAAGAAAACTGTAGTCTTGTAGGGTACCTTCAAAGCACATCCAAGACAACATGTCGAAATTAGAACTCCAGGAACAGCAAGTAGAAGCATTTGCACCATGCACCTCTATAGAAAAATTGCCAAAAAGCAGCTGGTTCATTCAAACCAAAAAAAAAAAAAACTAAATAGACAGACAAGTAGCTATACTTCGCTGGCAAAATAATCAATAAAATCAACAGAATTTTTATTAGGAAATTAAAACTACAATGAGGTGTCGAAGGAACCAAACCAATTAATAAGGAGATAAAACAAAGAGCCAAAAGAAACTATATACATCCATGTAAAAGTAGTATAATACTGCCAAATAATGTTTGATTTCAAGTCTAGCCATTAATAGTATTTATCAATCCGTAATTTTTGTTGGAAATTCTTCCTCAGGGTACAAAACATTAGAAACCAAAATAAACTTATCTAACATAGGAGATTTCATTAATTCAGCGAAGTTATACTTTTTTCACTTATGTTGTATGATCAAATATGAAGTACAACGCATCGAACCCTAAACGAAAGCAACCAACTTTCCGTTCTCTGCAACTTCAAAACCATTAGACTCGTACTTAACCTCTTGATCACTCACGAAAAAGTGTCTGCTGAAGTTGCAGAAGTAATACTTTAAAGAGAGTGAAAGAAACCTTAATTTGGTGGACTTCCATTGAAAAGGAACTCTCGAAAAGAAGGGCAGGAAGGAAAACAGCCAGTAAAAGGTCAGGATCAATATGTGCCCCTGCATCATTCAATTACAATTAGGGAACATCAACTAAACTATTATCATAAATAATAGTCTGTCAAGGCTTAATAAAATGAACTTACAGAGCCGAATTCCATCCCCAATCCTTCCCAGTTGATGACTGGTACCATATTCTGCACAGCCAAGTAATTACAATAACAATAATAAATCGAGAACGAGAAAAGAAAAGGCTATGATTGGTACTACCGTACTAACAACAGCATTTAATTACCTAAGGATCCAAGAGCAATGCCGACGACGAGAAGAGCAACAGTGTAAGGGACTCGGGTGCCTCTCAACAAATGCCTGCACGCAATCCCAAGCAGCAGACTTAACCCAAAGAAAAGCACAGTGTCCGTTGGATTCCATTCATCTGAAGCAGCAGATGAAGAAGAAGAGGACTCCCATGTTCTGTACGGTAAACCTACTCCTTTTTCTATCGCACTCCCCATTCAATTACTTGCTCCTCCACTGAAACTGGTTTTGGTAGAGGAAGAGAATCTTGACTCTTTTCTTTTCTCTCTTTGAAGGAGGTTGGACATGCTCGTGTGCAGCCCAAACGTTCTATGCGAATAGGGAGGATACGGTCAACCGTGCGATGATGATATGATGAGGCCGTTACTCGTTTTTTTAATTTCTAGTTGCGTGCATCACTTTGATTTGAGGGGTCACCAGCTTTTCCAATTTATTTTTTAATCATCATTACTATTTTAACCATTTAAAAAAAAAAAACAATTAACCCTTAAATTATTAATATTTTAATATATTTTTTTTAAAAAAAATAATCACAACCACTCTTAAACATACTCCATATTCAGTTGATTTTTTAATAAAAAATTAATTAACATGAGGATATTAAGCACTCCCAAATTAGTCTTCGGAGGTTTGAATTTTACCCGTGTTTGTTTTTGTTCTCTCCTACTTTTTTTCCCCTCAAAATACACACTAAATAATTTTATATTTATCTCTTATCTATTTTCAATCGGCATACAAGGATGATATGGTTAATGCCCTGCTTGGAGCTGCTGGCTATTCTTCAAGTTTTAATTTATTCTTTTTATTTTAAATTAAAATTTATTTTAATGTTTTAGAATTGATTGATGTATTGATATTAAAAATAAATTTTAAAAAATAAAATAAAATATATTTTAATATATTTTTAAATAAAAAATATCTTGAAAAACAACCAAAATCATATTTTAAAACACGAACTAAATCATTTAAATTTTTTTAAAAAAAAAAAGATAAATTTCCATGTTATAGTTATGATTTTTTTTTCAAGATTAGTATAATATTGTATTTGTTGTTATAATATAAACATGACATATAAAAGCAAACGCAGCCGGTTGAGATTATTATTAAATTAATGGTTATGTACCTGAAAATTAATTAAATTAATATTATTTTATATTTTACAATAATTTTAATATATTGATATAAAAATTTTAAAAATTATATTTTTTTAATTTATTTTTAATTAAAAAATATCTATTACAGTACCAAATACACATTTAACGTATTATGAAGTGTGTGAATGGGTGTGATGGATAGCTCATGCCTATTTTATGTTTTTTTAATATTTTAAAATTTAGATGACGTGCAGCTGTATTGGTATCTGCGCATAGCTCGCGTGCATCTACAAAATCTCAAATTTACTTTTGCTGCACCGTCCGACAGAGAGTGTTTTTCTACGTTGTTGTGTTTGTATTTTATTTAAAATGTAGATATAATAATGTTTGGTAACAAAAAAAAAATATAAAATATTATTCATGGGTCCTATCCAATTTTATATTTGAAACGCTAAAAACTGAAAACAGGTTTTAGATGTTTCTTGCTGCTGTACCATGCAGCATTCCTCCACACTATTTACTAGTGAACAGTGCACGTGCACTATTCACTTCACTAAAGTAAACAGTATTTGTTTTTTAAATCTTTTTTTTTATTTTAAATCAGCATTCCTCCACACTGTTCACAGTGTGGAGGGATGCTGATTTTTTGAACAGTTTTAAAAAAAATATCTTTTTTTCAAAAAATCAGTTAACATTTTTTTAAAAAAAAAATAATAATTTTTTAAAAAACAAAATTAGTTTAAGAGTTTAAAGTGAATTAAATTTATTCGTATTGTAATCTCAATTTTATTCATGATAATATCTTACCTAATTTTATTGCACGCTCAAAAAATCATAGAAACTGTAGTTTTTGTCAGATGAATTTTATATATAATAAAATTGTAGATAGTTTAATGGAACAATAATTTTTTTATATATATAAAGTATGATTTATTTCACGATATAATAGCAATAGTTAAATCTACAATATTTAAATTAAAAACCATAAAATATTAATATATATTTTTAAAAATTATTTTATAACCTCAATTTCAAAAGCATTCTTAACCAAACACATTAAACTACTTTTTGTTCAATCTCAATTTCAACCACAGTTTTAACCAAACACATATTTTTTCAAAACCAATTTCAACTAAAAATACTTTTTATAAAATAACTTTTTTCAAACCACAACCACAACAGCTACCGTAATACTAAACACACTCTGAGCCAAACGTGCTGGCTCAATATCAAATAAATACGTAGCGCGGTGTATATTTAAAACTGGCATATCAGGTCTTAAATCAAGCTGGTGTCAAAAGGCAACACATTAATTATTTGTGTTGGATCCGTTAAAAAAAAAAGAGTCTAGGAATGTATGTTCATGTGATGTGGTTTTAATTGTTTTTTAAAATATTTTTTAAATTTATTTTTATTTTTAAAATATTAAATTATTAGTTTTAAAATGTTTTTTTAATGATTTTAATATGTTGATGTCGAAAACAATCTAAAAAAATATATTATTTTAATATATTTTTAATTAAAAATTACTTTAAAAAATATAATACATCACATTACATGGCCCTGGTTTAATTCATGTGAGGTATTGTATGTTTTAATCATGTCATTTTGTCATTTTATTTTGTAAAGGGATCTAGTGTTATGATTTTTTTTTCTTAATCAAGACATGCAAACATATTGTTTACCTCTTCATAAAACAAATTAAGAAATATATAAATTTAATAAAATAAAAAAGAGTTGTTAGTGTTAATTAAATATTTAAATAAACAATTGATTTTTCTTCTAAAAGTGAAAGGCAAATCATATATAAAAACCTAGCATTGACTTTTCTTTTTAGTTTTGATGATTTCGATCTATATTTTCTTTTAGGGTTGATGAACTAATTTATCAACCCAAACACACCCTTGCATCATTAAAAGAAACACAAAATTTAAATTGGAAAAAAATCTCTTAACTCCGACATACTTTCTCCAACAAGATAAAGGTTTGAAAACACTTTTATAGAATTCTCCTTGTTGAATTAAGCATGCTAACATCAAAATTAAATTTTATGTGAATAAAATATGGCTAATTGATAATCTTTCCTCTTGTGCACTGTTCTCAAAAGAGTTTTTTCTTGATTTTTTAAACTTGGAGGCTAAAAAATAAATAAGACGAACTCTTTGATCAAAATTAAATTTTTAAAAACTTTGAAATCATCACATATTTTCTTTGCATTTTATGTTGTGATTCTTTTTTTAATCTTGTTTTTCTACTATAATTGAAATTTTTATCTAGTGAAATAGGTTATAAAAGGATAAGATGAAAAAAAAAGATATAGAAAAATCCAACAGACAAAAAATATAAGGGTGAAGTTAAAAATAATAATAAAAAAAGATTCAAGAGATATATTGAAATTGTTTTTATTCTATCTGATATATTATTTTAATAGGTATTTTTTAAAATTTATATCTCAATTAATATCCCCCTTCCATGATTTTTTTTTTGTTTATTTAACCCTTTTTTCAATATTTTTTTTAAATATTATGTATATATTTAATTTTTAAAGATATTGTTTTGATTCATTTGTATTTTTTCTTAATGTTTTTTATAGATAAAATTTATTTTTAAGAATAAAAAAATATCTTTAGAAAATATTTATAATATGGGCAACCACACACACACACACACACACATATATATATATTATTTTATTTAGTTAATTTCACATGTATGTCTATTTTATTATTGTTTAATTGGATAAAAAATCATTTCAATAAACACAATAGGTCAATATCCTATGTTACAATATCAAATATTTTAACTTGTATTTATCACTTAATTTTTTTAGTTTTATCTATAATTATCGTTAATGATTTCATATAAATTTTTTGATTCACACTTAATTTTTTATGAAAAAAACATATCAATAAAACTTGCATGTCTCATTTTTTTTATTTAACAACCAAAATATAGCGCAAGTAAATTAAATATTTAAAAACTAAAAATACATGCTTTTTTTATAGACCCCACAAATATAAAAAACCAAAACCACAAGTTAAAACAACCCACCGCACAATGTAATGCTATCACCAATCAACCAACAAAAACAGTCCAATTTTTCTCTTCTAATTATCGATTTAAACCACTACGGTAACTATGCATCCATAATAAGAAATATGAACTTGAACATATACAGTATACCTGCCCTGAAAAAAATATACCGTATACATTGCAAAATTAGAGTTAAATTAAAATAAAATGAAAACTAAAATTAACTGGAACGTAGAGCAGCGCAAGCCACGCGGAAAAGGATAGTTACCTTGCAGAACTTGAGCTGTCATCAAGGGTAGAAAGGAAACATGATAAAAAAAAAAAGAGGCAAAATTAAACGTTAAAATCTCTCAGAAGCCACGACCTCAAACTTGCTGCGATTCCAGTTGCCCGTGATTTTTTTTTGAGGGTTTTAAGGCGTCCCCCAATTTTGAAATGTAATTAAGCATGAAGCTGGGCCAATCAATCCAAGCTCTCTTTTGAAGTGGGCACAGGTACTCACAAATTCTATTTAGATTTTTTTTTTAATTTAAAAAATCTAAATTCAAATAAAAAAATCAATACATATATAATTAAATAAATCAAAAACTACATTTATAAATAAATAAATAAATAAATAATCATTAATGATATTTAAAAATAAAACTTGATAAATTAAGAGACAAATATAGATTAAGATATTTAATATTGAAAAATAAGATATTTACTTGTTTATATTTATTAAATTTATTTTTTATTTAATTAAATGATAATATAAATATAGATATAAATTAAATTAATCAAATAAAAAAATATATCACACAAAACTGCATATATTAAAATATTATATAAAAATAAAAAAATATAAATAAAAAAAAACTTTTGAAATTTAAATGCATAACTCTTAATTTAAAAGAAGTTCTTCAAATAAAATTCTAGAAAGACGAATTACCAATTCAAATATAATTTAAAAAATTTAAAGAAAACATCATAAAAAAATTATTAAATTTCTTTTAAAAAAATTAGAAAAAACCGGAAAAACCAGTTGATAAAAATAAATAAATATTAAAATTAAATTAAAAATATAAAATTTTTCACGGCACCAATAATACGTGAGAGAATGCTCTGCGTAAAAACTCACGAATTTTAGATAAATACTTAATTTGTTAATGTTAAAGTCAACACAGTAATGGCCTTCCATTTCCATATCCGCTTCCACTGCTCTTCCCTTCCTTCATCTGCCATGCATGCTCTTTCTGATCATACATTCAAGCAGGGCATCACACTTTCTGAAGGTCTGTTTTGTATTTTTGCTTGAAATTATGGTTTTAGTTGTTTTTAAAGTATTATTTGTGTTAAATATATTAAAATAATATATATTTTTTATTTTTAAAAATTATTTTTAAAATTAACGTATTAAAATAATAAAAAATATATAAAAAATATTAATTTTTAATTAAAAATAACAAAAAAAAATAATTTTTTTTTTGAAAACGCGGGCAAACGGGCTCTTTAGTATGAATAACGATAAAAATGACAATGTTTTTAGGTTAAATTAGGTTCATATGCAGTATTTTCTTTTTCAAGGGTGGAAAAATGGGAGAATTCTTGGTGATTCTTGTTGCTGCTTTCATAATAAGTTGCGGGGGTCAAGTCCAGTCAGATGTATCTGATCATCACTATAAAGCTGGAGATCTGATCCCTTGCTATGCGAGGAGAACTGGTCCATTTCACAATCCCAGGTACATGTCTCAATCTCTACATCAAGGAATCTTAATTTCCTTATTTTACTTAATATGCATGCACTACATATTTGTTCTACATGTATGTAGATCTTTTGTTTTGTATGTTCTTAATTTGGATCCCTAATGTTTTAGAACTTACCTTTTAATTTACTTTGAGCTTGTCTTAATTTGGATCCCTAATGTTTTAGAACCTAACCGTTTAGTTTACTTTGAGCTTGCATTCATGCATTTCGTTTGTGAATATTGGTTTGAGTTGACTGCTTGTAAATCTGGAGGTTTCATCTTCCTTTTCAGTTGACTATCAAATACATATTTAATACTCCAATTGTTTTCTGGAAAAAGAATGTGTTTTCATGCATATCATGCCATTCAATTATGTAGAATTCATTTCTTTTTAAAAAAACAAAACTAGTGATTTACCATCCCTATTTTATTTGGCCAAGTATTTTTTTGATCTCATGCTGGAAGATAAACAACGAGGTAGTATTCTCTATACAAAAATTTGTCGATATTTGCTTGTCTTTCTGATGAACTTATTGGATTTGAGTTTTCCTTGCAGCTCTTTGCTTGTTTCATATTTAATAAGGTCTTATTAATTTATCTTTGCTAATAGTACACTGCATTTCTTACTTTTATGATGCAGTGACATATATGGCTACTATGATCTTCCATTCTGTCACCCACATTTCATCTTCATCTGCACTAATGTTCTTTAGTTTTGACCTTATCTTCTATCAATCTTGTCATGTATTGGTGTCTAGTCTATAATGGTTGGTCAATCCTAATGACACAGGTTTTGTCAATGAGAAGAAGCAAACTCTACGTGACATATTGACTGGGGATCAATATTTAACTTCTCCATATAAACTTGAATTCCTAGTAAATGAAGATTCTGAAGTTGTGTGCGAAAAGAACTTGACAAAGGAAGAAGTTTTGAAGTTACAAGATGCAGTTGCGAAGGACTATTACATTCAAATGTACTGTGATGACATGCCAATTTGGACATTTATAGGAAGAATGGACAACAAAAAGAAAAGATATTTTCTCTACATGGATTTTGATTTCAGCATATATTACAATAAGGAACATCTGATCGAGATCTCTGCTTGAACTGACCTTTCTGATTGTGTGGAGCTGATTGAGGAAAGGGAAGTTCACATGAAAATGAAATATACTGTGACATGGAAGGAAACTAACAGCCCTTTTGAGAAAAGGATGGAAAAGTACTTTGGTGATTCCTCACTGCCATATATCTGGGAGATCGGTTGGTTTTCAATCTTAAATTCATGTGTTACTATTCTCTTCCTAACTGGTCAGATTTCGATGTATTACTTGTGAATCCTTAAGAAAGATCTTGAGTAAGAATATTGTGAATCTGTGATGTTTACCCAAAGTTCAAACTATTTTTTTTAAATTCTTTTTTTCCTTTGGATTATTGAACTCTCTTACATGCGTTTCCATGATGAGGAGTTATTTGACAACCAAGACAAGACGGGATGGAAGTTTATCCATGGTGATGTGTTCCGATACCCATACTACAAGTCATTGTTTGCTGCTGCTGCTGGTTCTGGAACTCAGTTGTTTACCCTGTATGTCCATGCTTTGAAATTATTCGCCCTGTATTCTCTAATTTGATTAAATTATCTTAAAATTATTGATTATTTTATGCTACATCATAATTTACCTTGATATTACTTCATTCCTAGTGCTCTAACTTTTGCGTCACATAAATTTTCAGTACAATACTGGTATTGATACTAGGAATGACTGGTGCATTTCATCCATACAAGCAAGGATATCTGTTTATTGCACTGGTGGTCATCTATGCTTTCACATCAGCAGTTGCAGGTTATACATCAGCCTATTTCTATGTTCAGCTTGAAGGGACAGAATGGGTATGCTCTGATGTAAAATCTCTATTACAGTATTTGAATTTGATGCATGTCATAGCATGAACTGGTGAACTGATTAGGTTTTTCCAATACCTGAACAGGTGAGCAATCTGTTGCTTACAGAACTTCTTTTCTGTGGGCCTTTGTTTGCCACATTCTGCATCCTTAATACCACCGCAATTGTTTACAAAGCAACTACAGCATTTCCCTCTGGCACTATTGTATTCATCTTTCTTATATGTGTTCTAGTTGCATTACCATTGTTTGCATTGGGTGGGATTGCTGTGGAAAATTGCAAAGACAAGTTCCAGGCTCTGTGCCACACCACAAAGTGTCCAAAAACTATTCCGCTATTGTGTTGGTATAGGGGTTCTGTATCGCAGATGACATTGGCTGGGTTTCTTCCTTTCAATGTGATTCTCAATGAGCTTGATGACATATTTGCTAGTGCTTGGGGCCACAATATCTATTCCATATATGGCTTCCTGTTTCTTCTCTGCACGCTTCTGCTGATTACCACTGCTTTGGTTACAGTGGCTTTGACCTACTTTCAGCTTGCTGCTGTAGACTATCGATGGTGATGGAGGTACACAAATTCCTTTTGCTTTACCATTTTAAATTGCATTGCGTAAAAGAGGTCTCAATGTTCTAGTTTGCTGGGAATTGTATTGCATAAAAGAGGTCCCAAGGTTCTAGTTTGCTGTAATACAAATTTGATTTTTCTCCTACTGCCTTTTTTCTATTCTCTGACAATGTGTTTCTTAATTTCACAATGAATGCTTCTGATGGTTAAGACAGACTGCATCTTCAACTTTTCAGTCCATGAATCTACTAACATTAAGAATTGTAAAGCAAGTTTCTTGGTGCTAAGTTGTATACAGTGCAGAATGACTGAACTAGCATAACAGCATTACAACTTGTTTAAAGAATACATATTTCAAGTTATCATTCAAGGTTGTTAGCTAATTTAAACCTGTTGTTTCTGCAGTTACTGACCCCTTTCGATATATTGATACATTTGGTTTATTGATTGGCCCTTATCTTTGCCATATACTGAATTTCCATCCTGAATTCCTATAAAACACCCTTACACACAAGGTTAAACAATCAATTCCTTGCACTATTAAATTTTTAATTAGAAATCTCCCTTATGCACAATGTCAAAGAACCACTACCTTGTGCTATTAAATTTTTAATTAGAAGAGAGAATGGGGGTAATAGGGTTTGAACTCGTGACCAATCATTTTTGTCTGGTTTCTTGCAATTATCTTTCTACTTTGGGTACATGGTTTGCATTTGCTACACTATCTTTCTTATGCTTGGGACGATTGGTTTCTTTACCTCCTTGCGTGTATAGTCCGTTACATATATGGGTCTAGCATATGTGACTAGCCTACTGGTTTGGTAGGTTATTCATTCACCCTTTTATCAACAAATTTTGTGATCGAGAAAGGTGTGTGATTTTTTGTGAATTCTTATTAGTGGAAGCTCAATTTTGATTTTGTTGAAAGGTGGCTATTAGAGGGCCGCAAGTTTTAATGGAATTGGAGACAAAGCTTCTCAGGCTCTGGAAACAGTTTGCATGTGATGGCATTATGAATTTTTGGCCTGTCTGTAAAATGGTAGAACAGTAATCTGGGGCCATCCTCGTTTTCCTTGCACAGTGTTCTCTGTTAAAAAGATGTCTTGTAAATTAGCTTCAATCTAGCCTTGTTAAACAGTGATTATTTAGAACTTTCTTTGGATGGCAAGCAAGATTTTTTTTGTAATGAGCAAGCTCTTCGAGAAAGCAAGGGAGGGAATGGTTTATTTCCATTTCCCAACAACAGCTCACCGTTTGATGATTCTCATGGCAGGTCTTTCTCTTCTTTCTTTCAGTATATCATTAGAAAAACTTAATGGACTTTTATGCTTTACATAACTGGGACATAATGGCAACATGCAGGATGTTTTTTTATCCTCAATGCACAAGTATCCAAGGGAGGATCGGTTTAAAATGGATCTGGCTTCACTTACATCCCACACGCCCACACCTATCCAGGAACTTTTTGTCCAACAAACTGCATTTCCTAACACTAACACTACTCGTTTCTTTTTTCTCTCGAGAATAATAATAATAAATAAATAAATTATTATTATTATTACTATTATTGTTGCTATTAACTATTAATTAACAATAACTAAAAGAGGTTTGATGGATAGTGTTTTAATTGTTTTTTTCAATTTTAATTTTTAACTAAAAGAGTTTTGATGGATAGTGTTTTAATTGTTTTTTTTTAATTTTAATTTTTAATATCATCTTTTAACATTAAATATTAAAATTTGGACTTCATAATTTGTTTTGATTTGAAATTTATAGGGTTATTTTAGTTTCGTGACCTGAGTCTTGAGTTTGATGGACTTACTTGGATTGACTGAAGTTTTTTTATTATGATTTGTTTTAATTGAATTTTATTTTCAAATATTGAATTGATTAGAAAATAAGTTTAATAATTTGTTTTGAATTGATTTATGTGAAGTTATATTAGTTATGATTTCAGTTGTGGCTAATTGAGTGTTTTTTTTATATTTTTTTAATTTTATCATTCAATAATTAAAATATTTAAATCATGTTTTTGTTGATGGTTGTGTTGTACGTAGTTTATTTAAAAAAAAAAGGGAAACACATGAGTAGTTTTTATTTTTATTTTTGAAGTTGATACAAAATCTGATCCGATTAGCGAGGCAGTGAACTAATAATATCCTGATTACCCCTCGCTGCTGGGTTTTTTCGGGAATCAAATCTTGTTTTTAAAAACTGAAATCGGATATTTAAGTATACCGTCAGCATTCGAATCTGTGCTTTAATAATAAATTTGAGTCAATTACCAATTTGACCAAGTCTCCAGATACAAGGAGTAGAAAGATAACGGCACATTGTCGGAGGGATCTTGTAATTTACGTTCTCAACCTCAATCCAGGCCGTCCATTTCAGTGAAACACGTATAACCAATTTCGATATAGTGTCCGTCAAATATCATTTTATGAATATTTTCAAAATTACTTTGTTGGGATAACCCGTGACCGAACCTCGAGAAAAGTCAACAGGAACCTAGACGCCAAGGGACTATTCGAAACGAGGGGGGGGGTTGGTTACGGAAATGAGGCTTTCGTGGTCATCACCAATCATTTGGATTCTGTAAAAATCTGCTTAGTGGGAAGTGTCTATTCCATGGCGTGCCATGGACGACATTTTAGTCAATAAGTCCCTTTTATCCACTCTTGTCAGGTCGTGTTGAGGACTGTGATTCACAAAGTTTTAAAGGATCCTTTGCTTGAAAATAAATTGAAGTAACATTTTTTATGTTTATAATACCGGTGTATTAAAAAAAGTAAAAAGTATTAAATTAATTTTTTTTTATTTTTTTTAATACCCCTGTTTCTAATACTATTTATTTATCTTGGCTGTTTTTGCATCAAAAGTCACACCCTGTTATTACGTGATTGTATGTTTGTGTAATCCCCCAATCCAGGGAAACAAAATCTGTAAAGCAATCCCCTTTGCATAGTTATTTGCCTTCGAATCATTATAAAAGCATACCGTCTGGTCAAAGTCAGTTTTACTATTAGGAGTTTCAGATTCGATTTTTTTTTTTAGAAAAAAAGAAAAAGATATTAGTATTAATTGAACTATATTTTTTCCAACCATCACAGAGCTATAAAGCTAATCGATAAAGAATTACTAGCCATTGGATCAGGTTAGTCGGTCCATGTACATAAAATCTTGCTACTTTTTTTTATCTGAAAATAAGAGATGTCCTTGAGCTATAATATCTATCATACAAATATATTGCATCAGGCGAGCCCCGGGATCCATGTGGAAACTAATTTTGACCATTAAGTTTATACTCTTTTTTTTTAAAAAAAACTCCAAACTCACCGTTTATCTCGTCTCAAACATGATTAATCTCTAAATAACTCTAAGAAAAAAGCATTCAAAAACTCGATGATAATAATACTTTTACTAGTGACAGCTAATTAACTAAAAACTAGACAATCCAACCTTGAAGATTAAGAGTCCGTTTATTTGCTTGCGTGGTTATTTCTGTGTTTGAAGTAATCATAATCAAACAATTGTCTGAGAACATTCAAAACGCAATTTATTTTTCATAGGACTCACTGAGTTTTGCATTTAAAATGCAGGTAAAAGCAAAGCAGCTCTCGGCTGCTTTTCTTCTCTGCATTGTTCATTAAGTGAATAATGTTTTTTTTCTTGAAAAACCAGTGCAGTAAATTAAAAATTCACTTGCACTGTTCATGTGAGCATGAACAATTTTTTTTTGAAAAACTAGTTTAGAGTGAATTAAATTTACTCACACTGTAATCTCAATTTTATTCACGATAATATTTTATCTAATTTTATTATACACTCAAAAAATCATGGAAACTGTAGTTCTTGTCGGATGAATTTTGTACGTAATAGAATTGTAGATAGTTTAATGAAACAATAAAAATATTTTATACAAAGTATTATTTATTTCATGATGTAATAGTAATAGTTAAATCTACAATATTTAAATTTAAAACCATTAATATTAATATATATATATATATATATATATATATATATATATATTTTATAACCTCAATTTAAAAAGTATTCTTAACCAAACATATTAAATTATTTTTTATTCAACCTCAATTTTAATCACAGTTTCAAGTGCTAAAAACATTTTTTATAAAATAATTTTTTTTTAAAATTACAATTACAAAATTCACCGCAATACCAAACTACCCTCGTCTGCGCTTGGCAAAAAGGAATGGCTTCTTCTTTCATGAGTTGGAAATAGCAAGCAAGGTAGCTCATACGATAATGGATCTGTGTACAGTGTCTTTCACACATGATGATAATTACACCCCTAAATGTTGATTAGATTTGAATTGACAAAAATCTTCCATGAAAGCTGTGAGAAACAGAGGAGGCCTCCAGCAGAGTAAGAAGATCGAGAGGCTAATCATATATTTAGACGAAGAAATTTAGCTAGTTGGTTAACTAGTCGGTATAGATATTCTGACTCCATCATTTTCTTAAGCAAGGCAGGTGTGTTCGATTCTGAAGAGGAGGACAAAAGGGTTTGTTAGGGTCGTATAAAATCGGTCAAACATCCTTGTTTGATGGTACTCTTGAAGCCTTGAGCCGAGAGCAATGTTTTCCTTACCCCATCATCATGCTAATTATTAAAACGATCGGCATTACGTCGAGCATTAATCATGACAATTTCCCTAAAACGTCAAACTGCAATCCACCATTGTCATGATAAGAGATCTCTCTCTAATATATTCTTGTGCATTTGATAATCTTCTATTTTTTTAAAAAAAAGAACAGAGAGAGAGAGAGAGAGAATACTCTATGATTCGCAAACAATTGAACCTTCTTTTACAGGCAGAGAGAAGAGAAGATGATCCGATGGGAATACATATATTCAAATGAAACAAAGTAAAGTGGGTCCAAAACAGCCATAAAGCTGAAGTTTTTAACGTTGAGATAAGAGAATTTGAGCCGAGCAAAGGGGTTTGAGGGGATGAACAGTGAGGAAGAAAGAGGGTCAGCCCAGCTCGCACGTCAAAAGGATAGGCAAAAGGAAGGACCAAAATGGAGGCATCATCACCTCCCATGGCGATATGCCATTAACCCACCAGGCCTCATTGAGTTTTTCCTTTTGTGGGCCTATCTATCTCCCTTTAATTTCTTTTTTTATTGTCTCCCACCTTTGTATTTTAATGTCCAGCGGGTAACATCACCTTCACGAACAGGTGCATCGAAAAACTGTATCATCGATTCCATCCCCGTAATTCAGCATCTGGGACCCACACGACAACAATAATCTCTTTTAAATTCTGCCATTAACTTTAACCAATCAGTGCAATTATCTTTATTCATCTCGCGTCAAAATAAAAAAGATTCTGAAGGAAAAAAAAGATGTCCAGCCACGCAAATCAAGTTCTTCTTGCTGCAGAGTGTATTAGTTTCTGTTTCTAGGTTATTTTAAAAATATAATTGATTTTTTTAGTATTTTACTATGATTTTAAATTATTAATATTAAAAATTAAAACAAATTATGTTAATATATTTTAAAATAAAAAATATTTTAAAAAAACATGCCACATGAATATATATATATATATATATATATACACACACACCCTTTTATTTGGATAGACCTTGCCCTGCTCCTGATTCCGTTGCCGTGGCACCTTTCTCCGGCCTGACGCCCTCTTCAAACTTGGCTGCCCTCGGTCTCCACTCCAGCTAACTTTTTAAGCTGTATTTTCTTATCATCAAAATGATCACGTGATTGATTTTAGTGGGCTAATCTAAAAATCTTGTTAGGAGAATAAATTAAAATTTTATGATATATTCAAGAATGAAACAGATTTAATTAGGGAAATATTAAAAAATATAATAATAATAATAATAATAATTAACAACCTATTGAATTGTTAACCATAAAAGTTATGGTGCTAATTAATATCGTGCCTTTTGTTTTACAAATAGTCTCCTACGAAGGGAAGAGAATGGTGATATTTTCTCTGTAAGGTAAAATGTCACTTCCTGTAAAGTAATAATTACACTCCATCGATATTCTTCATTTAATATTTCGTCACACATATATATTAAGAAATATACTCTCACGTGAATTCACATTTTGAATTCCAAGACACTTCAAATTGAAAACGACAAAGCAGTGCCAGAAATGGAAATAGTAGATGCTACAGAAAAAGAATGGAGTACATAATGTGAAAAATATATTAAAATAATATTTTATTTTCCTAACATCAAAAAAATAAAAAAAATACTGAAAATTTTTAATTTAAAATTAAAAAAAATTATATTTTTTTAAATATAGTTAAACTACATTGCCAAATATTGATCCCTTGGCATTGGTAATATGATGGTTATCGATTTAACCCTTGCCACCCTTTACATCATGGAATGAAAACTACTTCTAGGAATGAGGTTAGTTTTTTTTCTTTTTTTTTAATTATTAGGAAAAGTTCTTAACATAAGTACTAGGGTTAATTAGATTCTTGGTTGAGTTTCGCTGTGAAATTGTTCTCAATACCAGATATTTATAAAACAATACACATGGATGGTTCAATAACAAGGTTTTTTGTTTTGTATTTTAAAAATATGTTTTTTAAAAAAATTAATTTATATGTAGAGAATTTTATTTTCATGTTTTTAAAATGTTTTATTTGTCGATATTAAAAATAAATTTAAAAAAATTAAAAACAAATACTTTAATATATTTTCAAGTAAAAATTACTTTAAAAAACAACCGCGGGCACATTAGCATTAGCAAACGGATTCATAATTTATCTGGCATGGCTTTTAAAATTAGCTCAATCAATAGGATATTTTTGAAAAACAATTATTTTAATGGACGGGGTATTCTGATACCATTTTTACGTATTGAAATGGAAGCACTCAGCTCAAATTCTAAGCATTGAATTTTATTCGAGCAGCAATCCCGTACGTGCACTTGCAGCCCAGCAGCAAAGGAAAAGAAATAAATTAAAATTCAAGAAAAAAAAAATCATTTTATACTTGAGAAACGATCGTAGCCGGAGTAGGGGTTGTTCATATGGGGACCTGAAAGGGAAATCTCTGCAATTTTTATAAAGGCATCTTACATTCTGAATGCATCTGCCAAGCTCATATCGATGTCATCACATTTCTAGGGAGGAGACATTCTCCCACGCCTCACTGACAGACAGTGATCTTGGATCGAGCACAGTGGGGGGGGCGGCCCCCCCCCCCCCCCCCCCCTTTTTTTTTTCCCTTTCTTCCCCATCTCTCTCAACAAAAAGCAGCCGATCCTAGAGGGACCTTGTCTGCGAGTCCCCACTAGTTTTGACCGGAAGTCAAATCAGCCCTCCCACCATATCCTCTCGATGTCTGTCTACGAGTTTCTACTACTCTAGAAAACTAGAGCCTTGTGATACTTGCAGAAACTTATCTCCCAATTCCATTCTCTCTCTCGATTCTTTAAGCATTTTGGGTATCTTGAGACCGATTTTATACGAGATTAAATCTATAACTTCAATCCAACTAAAAATAAAATATAATAAGTAGGCAATCAAATCAACCCAGTGAGGTTCTTTTCCTCTTTATTCCCTCTCCACGTTCCCTCCTTTTCCATTTTGTTAAAAGAAAAGAAAAAAAAAAACCATAATAAAAAGCAAACCCTTTTCCTAAAGCTTTCCCTCTCTTTGCGACATCAACGACAATTTCTCATCATATTCACCACTTTCTTTACCATCTCTCTCTTTTCTATACACTACACTGCACAACACTACTACTCTCTCTCTCTCTCTCAACTGTTTTTTTTCCTGCAAATCTTGTTTCTCCAATGGAGAGTAACCCGGTTCAGCTTTTCCATCATCTTGCACTTGCACTCCTTCTCTTCGTGTTTTCTGTTTCGGTTTCCGTGACCGAGCAGGGTCCCGTTCCATCGATAAGGACCGATGCTGCAGCCCTTCTTTCATTCAAGAAGATTATTCGAAATGACCCAAATAGAGTTTTATCAGGGTGGCAGATTAATCGAAGTCCATGCAACTGGTATGGTGTTTCTTGCACTCTTGGAAGAGTCACTCATCTTGATCTTAGTGGAAGTTCTCTTGCTGGGACCATCTCTTTCGATCCTTTATCTTCTCTTGACATGTTATCTGCTCTGAATTTATCTTCGAATCCGTTTACTGTAAATTCCACCTCTTTGCTTCACCTCCCATACGCACTGCAACAGCTTCAGTTATCTTCTACTGGACTTGAAGGTCCGGTTCCTGAGAAATTTTTCTCCAAGAACCCGAATCTCGTTTACGTAAACCTTTGTCATAATAATTTGTCGTCATTACCAGATGATCTCTTATTGAACTCTGATAAAGTTCAGGCACTTGACCTTTCTTATAACAATTTTACAGGGTCCATTTCAGGTTTGAGAGTTGAGAATTCCTGCAACTCCTTGTCGCAACTTGATCTATCGGGAAACTTTTTAATGGACTCCATTCCTCCTTCACTTTCAAATTGTACAAATCTCAAAACTTTGAATCTTTCGTTCAATATGATCACAGGAGAGATCCCCAGGTCTCTAGGTGAACTGGGCAGTTTACAGAGATTGGATCTCTCTCACAATCATATCTCTGGTTGGATTCCTTCTGAGCTGGGAAATGCATGTAATTCACTTCTAGAACTTAAGCTTTCATATAACAACATTTCAGGCCCGATTCCTGTCTCCTTTTCCCCTTGTTCTTGGCTGCAAACTCTTGATTTGTCTAACAACAACATATCAGGGCCTTTTCCAGATTCTATCCTTCAAAATCTTGGTTCATTGGAGAGATTGCTGATAAGTTACAACCTAATTTCTGGATTATTTCCAGCTTCAGTTTCTTCCTGCAAAAGCTTAAAAGTTTTGGATCTTAGTTCCAATAGATTTTCTGGTACCATTCCACCAGATATATGCCCAGGTGCAGCCTCTCTGGAGGAGCTGAGATTGCCGGATAATCTCATTGAGGGAGAAATCCCAGCACAACTATCACAATGTTCCAAGCTGAAGACGCTTGATCTCAGCATAAACTTCCTTAATGGATCGATCCCGGCTGAGCTTGGAAACCTCGAGAATCTGGAGCAGTTAATAGCATGGTATAATGGCCTGGAAGGAAAAATTCCACCGGAATTGGGCAAATGCAAGAATCTGAAGGATCTAATTCTCAATAACAACAACCTAAGCGGCATAATTCCAGTTGAATTATTCAGTTGCAGTAATCTTGAATGGATATCTCTCACAAGCAATCAATTCACAGGTAAAATCCCAAGAGAATTCGGCCTTCTGTCAAGGTTAGCGGTCTTGCAACTAGCGAACAATAGTTTGAGTGGAGAGATACCGACAGAACTAGGAAATTGCAGCAGCTTGGTTTGGTTGGACTTGAACAGCAACAAGCTCACTGGTGAAATCCCACCTCGACTTGGTCGGCAGCTGGGGGCAAAAGCATTGAGTGGAATTCTGTCCGGAAACACTTTGGTGTTTGTTCGGAATGTGGGGAATTCATGCAAAGGAGTTGGAGGTTTGCTGGAATTTGCTGGAATCAAAGCCGAAAGACTTTTGCAGGTACCAACTTTGAAGACTTGTGATTTCACAAGATTGTATTCAGGAGCAGTCCTGAGCCTTTTCACACAATACCAAACACTGGAGTATCTGGATCTGTCTTACAATGAGCTCCGAGGGAAAATTCCGGATGAAATTGGGGAAATGATGGCCCTCCAAGTTCTTGAATTAGCTCATAACCAGCTATCTGGAGAGATTCCTGCATCACTGGGCCAGCTCAAGAATTTGGGTGTGTTTGATGCATCGCATAACAGATTGCAGGGTCAAATCCCAGATTCATTCTCAAATCTATCTTTCTTGGTGCAAATTGATCTTTCAAATAATGAATTAACAGGGGAAATCCCACAGAGGGGGCAGCTCAGTACACTTCCAGCAACCCAGTACGCAAACAATCCAGGACTTTGCGGAGTTCCACTGAACCCGTGTGGGAGCGGAAATAGTCACGCGGCATCTAATCCAGCCCCAGAAGGTGGCAGAGGAGGTAGAAAGAGTTCAGCTACATCGTGGGCTAATAGCATTGTCTTAGGGATCCTCATCTCCATTGCTTCCCTGTGCATTTTGGTTGTGTGGGCGATAGCGATGCGTGTGAGGCATAAGGAAGCAGAGGAGGTCAAGATGCTTAATAGTCTGCAAGCATCTCATGCTGCTACAACATGGAAGATTGACAAAGAGAAAGAACCATTAAGCATCAACGTTGCTACATTTCAGAGGCAGCTGAGGAAGCTCAAGTTTTCTCAGCTCATTGAGGCCACCAATGGCTTCTCTGCAGCCAGCCTTATTGGGTGTGGTGGGTTTGGAGAGGTGTTTAAGGCCACATTGAAGGATGGTTCTAGTGTTGCAATCAAGAAACTGATAAGATTAAGCTGCCAGGGTGATCGAGAGTTCATGGCCGAAATGGAAACTCTAGGGAAGATAAAGCATAGGAACCTCGTTCCTCTTCTTGGATATTGCAAAATTGGTGAAGAGAGACTGCTTGTGTATGAATTCATGGAGTTTGGAAGTCTCGAGGAAATGCTACATGGAAGAGGAAGAGCACGAGACAGACCGATTCTAACTTGGGATGAAAGGAAAAAGATTGCCAGAGGTGCAGCCAAGGGACTTTGTTTTTTACACCACAATTGCATCCCGCACATTATTCACCGAGACATGAAGTCAAGCAATGTTCTGTTGGACCACGAAATGGAAGCAAGAGTTTCAGATTTTGGAATGGCAAGGCTCATAAGTGCACTTGACACACATCTTAGTGTAAGCACACTAGCAGGAACGCCGGGGTATGTGCCGCCTGAGTACTACCAAAGTTTTCGGTGCACTGCAAAAGGAGATGTCTATTCGTTTGGTGTTGTACTACTGGAACTCCTGACAGGTAAACGCCCCACAGATAAAGAGGATTTTGGAGACACTAACTTGGTGGGTTGGGTGAAAATGAAGGTAAGAGAAGGGAAACAGATGGAAGTGATAGACCCAGAATTTCTCTCCGTGACTAAAGGAACTGATGAAGCTGAGGCAGAAGAAGTTAAAGAAATGGTTAGGTATTTGGAAATATCATTGCAGTGTGTTGATGATTTTCCTTCCAAGAGGCCTAGCATGTTGCAAGTGGTGGCCATGTTGAGAGAGCTGATGCCTGGATCAGCCAATGGAAGCAGCAACAGTGGTTGAAAACTTGAACAACATTGTGTATTGTTTGTGGATCATATAGTGTAAGAAGATAAGGTTTTCAATATCTTATGCTAAGGTTTTAAGAATTTTCTTGTATCTAATTTGAAAATGTTTTAATTTTGCTTTGTTGATTAGTGCCTAACAGAGATTATGATCATATCTTTGGTCTCTTCCTCATGAAATGCAAGACATTGTATAGAGCCAGATATCCTGACAACTGCCAACCAACCTTCATAATCCTTAAATTTCTGCATCCATCTGTTTACCTTCCCCGTTCCCAGTTCTCAAGATTAACATCCTAAAACATGGGATTCCCACCCTGTACATGCAAGCAACATGCAGGATTGCTCTCTTACAAGAACCTGTTGTTGACATTGATAGATCTTCTGAGATGGAAACTTCGTGCAAGGAAAAATCTGATTAGCCATCACCATCTAGTACCCTGTCACTGCCAATAATATGGTCAATTTCAAAAACAAGAAATGCCATAATTGGGTCAATTGTGCAATGTGGATATCTGTCAAACGAACAACTTGATGCCACTCGACCACAATGACTTGAACTCAAAGGTATCAACACCCTGTTCATGATTAGTTATGTAAGGAAATGCTTGCTCGAAACCCTGGTCACCTCTGTAATCCGGGGATTTAAGAAATGAGAGGGCTGGGGGTTTCCACTTTTGATTAGCTCATGGCCCAATGGGCCCATCAATGTTCTTGATATCTTGGCTCGCAATCATGCGGACTCGACTTGTTGGGTGTTGCTCGTAGGCAGCTTGGATTCATACTTTCATCTTCTATCTATTAACATGATTTCTGATTGATTGCTTTCCTAATGTCCACACTGATGAGAAAAGAAAAAACGAAAGCGGCAAAAAAGAAAGAAGAAAAGGGAGCCATTTCCATGACAGATTTGCACTACCATCATATCAGTCATTTGCTTTGTTTTCTACCTCGTCCTTTTAGCTCCTTACAACACTATGACGTTTTGAATTGGGATTCTCTCATCTTATTTTCCCTCAAATTTGATCACGTGGATAAATAAATTTTAAAACCTCTGATTGAAGGATAATATAAAATAAATATATTTCTGGTATCAGATGGATAATTAAAATTACCTTTTATTTTATTTTATTGGTTTTGCTAGATTTAGCATTGGAAATAAAATATATATATTTATATAAGAAATATAAAAAAAAATTTGGGTTAATTTAAATTATCATTAATTCAAAATGGATGAAAATGATTATAGTTGGTGATCAGACAAGTAAAAACTACTATATATCTATTACTTCTTTCCTCTTATTTTAAGGATATTATTGTATTCAAAATTAACGTGACATGAGAAAATAATTGTTTTTTATCACCTGTAGCTCTTCCATTAACTTTAAAATGATGCACTTTCTTTTTAGTTACATCACGAACCTCAAAATGATATTGGTAGTAGTGTGTATTTAGGTGTCGTTTGTTTAGGCAGTTGCGACTGAATTTTAAACAAAATACAGCTCCTGCATGTTTGGTTATGAAAAAAACAGGTTTTACTGTTCATGGAACCTACCTTTTACTGTGTTTGAAACGCAGGGTCTCACCAAGCAGCTTCCCGCTGCTTTTGTTTCAACTGAGTTACAACACAGTAAACAACGGCGCGCCTTGCAGAAACACAGAAAAAGGATTCCTAGCTCTTTCCCTTCCCCTTCCCCTTCCCCTTCTTCTGCTTCTGCATCATGTCCACCGTTCATGTTGAAGAACAGTGGAGACATGGTGCAGAAGAAGAAGGAGAAGGAGAAGGAGACATCTCCTTCTTCTTCTGCACCATGTCTCCACTGTTCTTCAATGCATGAGACAAAAATTTATCTATTCCAAAATTCCAGCAACTCATCAATGCAATACTTCTAGAATGACTTTCACAGTGCCGGATGGTGTAGTCTTTAAAGAAGATAATAGACTTTCACAGGGGAGATGAAGAATGGTGGGCGGAAGCAGCCCAAATAGTTTCATTGCGCAGGTAGAAATGGTGCACCCAATGTATCCAGATAGAATTAGATTTGAGATGGATATTCCAAAATTGCTTTTCAAAAAAACTCCTTGTTGCGGTTTTGATATCTAACAATCCAACGCCGCCTTAGGAAGGCAAACAAATTTCCAAGCAATTAGATGATATGTTAGTGCTTACTTCGACTTCTTTGGCAATAAGGTTTGTGCTTATATGTTCGTTCCAATTTATTAGTGCTGACATGTTAATTAGGTGTTGGTTGAGACTTAGCCATAGATGCAAGAAAATATACTGATTCGATCCAGAAACCACTTTGGCGAACTGGTGGTACACTCTGTCTCATGGATTGTTTGATTTTTTATTTTTGTACGTATCAAAGCATTAAATGATATATTTTCTTACCTACAATAATAAATAAATTTATTTATTTTAAATTAAAAAAATAAAAAATAATGATATAACATATCAATTAATGACATTTTCAAAAAAAAAAAAAAAACACAAACATAAAAGAATTTGAAAACAGAGAAAAGACGAGAAAAGTTATCACAAAGACCGAGTTCTATGAACTCGGATGAATAACATTTGATTGATTGATTTAGTGGATCTCAATATATATTATTTATAACTTTTTATTATAGGTGGGTTCTGTAATATGATTATTTTGATATATAGTATATCAAGGATAGTTATATTGCCTTAACTCAAGCTATTTAAAACTAAGTGAAAATGACTCGGATTTAACGTGGAGTTTTTTTTACTATTATTTTTTTTTATAGAATTTTTTTTTATAGAAAATCACAAGGTTTTCACTTATCGGTAAAAAGTAGCTAAGGCTAGACACAGGAGAGGAAATCGGTGGATACGAAGAAGAAAAAATAGTGAAATCCCAATACAGACTTGAAAATATGTTTTTTTTTTCTTATTTTTTTATTTGGTTTAACGAGATTCAACGGTTAGTTTTCCTCTAAATTCCTATCTGATTTTTTTCATAATTAATTTAAACCCCAGATTTTAAAATGTAAATTTTAAGTCTTTTCCACTGAAACATATGCCTTGATATTTAGAGAGATTATTACATATACTTAGTCTAACATATCATTTATGAATTAAGTAAATAAACAAAAGACGTATCTCGGTTTCCACAACAATTCTCATACAGTTGACCGTTTCATTTGAAATATGACTTTCCACCGAGCATAAAACATGAAGTTCTAACCATTATTTATTTAGTTATTTTCTTTCTTTCTTTTAATTATTGAGAGAAATCATGGCAAAAAAAGATTTGAGAAATGTTCTACACAACTTTTGGTGGTTTTTCTTGCATCCTAGAGGTACGTAATATATATCCCATCAAAATGTAGCCACAACCCTTTCAAGAGCTGGGAGTACTCTAGATTTCAATTGCTTCTTCTTTTTACGATAATCGATGGTATTATTAATTAATATCATGTTAGCCATTTAGAAAATGGCCGACATCAATCCAGGTTTTAATTGCTCAAGTCGCAAGACGCAATGCCTTGCCTTTTACCTTTTTTTTGCTGTACTGGGAATCTCGAACAGGTTATGATATCCTTATTGGCTACGTACTGGGGTTGGGGCAGGATTTGGTGCAACTAGAGACCTGAAGGAAAACCTAGATCAACTGGACAGGCGGTTCAATGCACGAATCGGCTACCCAGTTCTCTCTGAAATCCGACCAAAGGGACACAACTTCTTTAATACGGGGTTTGTCTCTGCAAGCCTACTTCTCATCGGTTTCCTGTGCTTACTTTGCAGTATCATCAATCATATCATCCTTGGCCCTCTCCATTAAAGAGTAGACGAATATTAGAGGAGAGGAGGGTAAAGACGTTGTAAATTTGTTAGGCCTGGCTAATGGGATATGGCGCTCCAAGCTAGGTTAATGCTAAGCTCAGTTTTCATTTTACAAGAGCCATGCTGAGGTTGCCATTCCATTCTCATCGTTTCGTGTTTCCTTTCTTCTGTACTCGTTTCTTTGCTAGAGTGATCGGGGTAGCCCAAAACAATTATTAAGCCCAAACTCAGCTCCTTTTGTCTGATGTGCTTGTCTGTTAGCTCCAAGGAACAAACATGATGACCCACATTGCAATAAGACATCAGAGTAAATTGTAAAGTGGTCCTTATTGTTTTATGGAACAAATCACGTAATCATTCTTTTTAAAAAAACAATCGATTAATCTCTTGACCGCATTTCATTTCACCATCAAGTCAGGAACAAGCATGACTGGAAAATTGGTGTCAGCGTAGCATTTCAATGGCGGAAAGTAAACAGCAGGAAGTCATTGCAGATGTGAGAGATCAATTAATTTCTCTTGAACCTCAAGGGACTAGATTACTTCTTTGTAATACATATAGAGACTTAAGCTATGATTTACTTAAAACATAAAACTCACCAGCTCTTGGCAGTTACCAGTTTGTTTTTTTTCCCCGAAACGAAACGCAATACCTACCTGGCTAGAAATTGTGGGGGTATTTACCTAGCTAGACAAACATTTTCATGTTCTATCTTTTACTTTACACTGGTTAGATTTTAAACCTTTTTTGCTAGAAAAAACCAGGGTCTCCATAATCCCATCATCGCATTGGAGACGGAAAGCAAGAGTGGATGAGGATATTTTTGTCCACTTCTATGTGTCCATGGCTGTACCTTTCTCACGGTAGGGTAGTCCCTTTCCACCACTGCCTGCTGTTGCATTCCATGTGGGAGAGATTTTCCATGCTATCAATGAAGATGGGGAATCGCATAGAGACAAAGTTACTTTCTTTCCCCCCAACATTCATAGGTTATACGACTACTACTACAACCATTACCTACTTCTAGTGTTCTTCCACCACCACTATTTCTACTGCTAATAAAGACATCGTTCGAGTTAGTGTTTGATCAACATGAGATCAACCTAGTTTGTCTATTTTTGGACACGATTTTACAAATTAACGACTCATCAAAATTTAGTCTTTTTGATGGATATGGATTTTTTTAACATTAATTGTTCATGGTTGAACTTAATTACTCTAAGAACCCAAAGGTGAAGAAGAAGAAGAAGAAGAAGAAAAAGCATAAGTGAAATAAAAAATCAACATAAATTAATTTGGAGTTATTAAAACTTTTTGCACTTATTCTAGGTTATGGATATTTTTTTATGATTAAGATTTCAACAATGGGGGGAGAGTTATCGCTTTTAAATGTTTTTTAAACTTGCTATTATTTTGAAAAAAATATCAAAATTAATGTTTTTTAATATTTTTTTGATTATTTAATGTATTAACATCACAAATAAAAAAATCATTTTAATATATATTTTCAAACAAAAAATATTTTTCAAAAACACCCTTGTCCTAAAAGGAACTTTAAATCAATTTATATATCTATCAAGATTAAATCACTTCTTCATAAATTAAGGACATCTTGACAAACGACCTATGTACTGTTATTATAGTTTTGTTTAAGAAGTTCAAGTAAACAAAATCTAAATAAAATGAGATAGCTTGCAAAGCACTAAATATCATCTCAAATTTGAATGTTACATTTTTTTTAAGATACTCTTTTTTTCTTTCGATATTAAAATGCATTTTCAGATCAACTTGCACATCAACTAGGATTATTTAAAAAAAAAAAAAAAACTTAAGAACGCACCCCTCACATGCTTCATCAAGAAAATATTAATAAATTTTTCTAGATACTAATCTCAAAGTTAAGAGCAGTAGATGGTAATAAAGTATATCCTAAAACATCAAATAAACTCTCTGAAATCGATACTTCTTTTTTCGAAATGTTGAATGTATAGCTTCAACATATCTTTTTTCCAAGTAAGTGAAATTAATGTATTTTTGCATACGTTTTTAATTAATATTTTATCTTATAACATTCAAATATGATCCCAACCCAAAAGTAATCAGTCCAATTTAATTGCGTACATGCTAGATCCTAATCTTTCGATTGATGGCTTGTTAATTTGTGTGATGTCTAGTGGGGTCAAGAATTACAGGAATTGTTGACCGTAAAAGGATCTATAGGAGAGAAATCTGAAAGCACGGCACTCATTTTTCTATGGAAAAAGTGTTGCGGCCGGGTTAATTACAGGTTTATTTTAAGCATAAATGTCTTTCTTCATATAAGATGAGTGCCTAAGACAGTTTAATTTCCTTTGCATTTAGGCTGGTATAAAAGTGGAAGGTCACCCTAAAAACAGTAAACGCGTATATTTCTCTACCTTGAAATAAATAATTGTGAATTAAATATCAAACATTCACTTATTGAAGAAGAAGAGATGGAAAAGAGTGAGGATAGGATTAAGAGAGGGTTTTCGGAGAGAAATAATTAAGAGATGGTATTTTTTATTAATTGAATTTTATTTAATATTCAAATTAATACTCTCAAAACCTGTACAAAAATAATATAACTCTATGGATTGAATTTAATTTATAGGTTACAAGGAGGCTTAAAAGAAGAAATAGCAGTGAAAAACCCAAGCCCTAAAATTAACTGATTTAGAATAACGGAACTTCCACCGGTTGGCGATGGTTATCTTTCAAGTGGACAAAACAATGGAAGCTGCGTTAGGAGGTGGGGAAAGAGGAGCACGTGGCCCCGGTAAAGAAAGAAAAAGGCAACGAAAACAATGGAAATCCTTTTTAGCCTTTTGGCGCATCCTGCATTTCGCCTTTGTTTTGGCTTAAACTATGAAACAAAGTCAGCTAACACACACACATAATGCCATTAATATATTTATTTCTTGTTGTTAGCCGCTACAGATCAGTTCTTAACTCTCAACTGGGAGTCAAGCATCGGTGGGTTGGCCTCTATATTAAATGCAAAAGAGACTGTGCCCTTCAGTGTTGAATAAATCTGCAACCTCTCCTGGTTCTGATAAAGTGAGAGTGTGTGTGTGTGAGTGTTAAGAGAGAGAGTGAGAGATAAATACTTCGAGTTTGTGTGTTGTTTATGTTGAGAGGGACGAGTGCCTGTGCACAACCATTTCAACTGTGGCACTGAAAAACATGGTGTTTTTCTGACAATTTAAAGGGGACACAAATGCAATGAAAATGACTTTGCCTTTCCTTCTCGCTCTTTAAAGATCCTTTTTCTCTCTCATTCTCTCCTACAAAATTGAATTTAGGTTGAAAAACGGGTCAATGGTGCCTCTAACGGTTCTTCCAATTTTATACTAGCATAATGGTCCCAAGAAAACTAATCGCCCAAGCTTAATCAGAGGAACACTGCTAATAATCCATTTGTCATGCATATTTACATACTAAGAAAGGTTCATGCAGACAGTTCAGCATGCAGCATGCTTTAGTAGTTTTACCAACCTTGAAAGCTGTATATGAATTGTAGATCCATGTCTGCAATTTTTATGTCGGCTCCCTCTCTACCTCACATGATTACACTTTTTGTCGACACAATTGATCTATTCTCTAAATATTAATCCAAACCCAAATCCAAATTATATTCAAACCAACGGTCACATGAAAAATGACAGAGTACTTAATTATTAGTCAGGAAGAAAAAAGGATAACTCAAGCTAGCTAGGTATGTGCTGCATAGAATATATAGAACCTGCCATATTATTCATGATCATGTCTTTGGAGAGGGTTCTCCATCGTTATTAGTAATAAATATAGAAGGAAAGGAGCATTATATGTACATGAAATTTTTTTGAAGCATTTCGATCTTATAATTAAGAAGCTATATGCAGATTCATGTGAGTGGTATTTATGACGACACATCCTGTCGTAGTGCCATGTTATATATGATTGAGTTTCTGTGGTGTATGATGAATCCTCTTCTGCCTTGAATTATAAATAATGCACAGCGTATATATGGACTATAACACATGAAAACCCCATTAATATTGCTCAAGAAAAACTGAAACCTCGTAATAAAGTCCGGCTAGCCATTTCTCTTTGAAACAAATGAAGATATTTATAAATATTAAATCAGTACAAATGAACTGTTACACCATCCAAATGTAGTTAACTAGCAACAATGGTTTAAAACACGAAGTTTGATTATACAGCCAGAGAACCTTCGTTTTTGTTTTTTTTTGGGGGGTTAAAAGTTATAACAGAAAATTTAAATGAACAGATATTAAAAAACAAAAAACAAAACAAAGAGAGGTTTTCTTAATACAGTTGCATGATATTTTGAGATATCATTCTCCATCCCCTTCAGTAGTTGCTGAGGACATGTAACTCATAGCAAGAGAAGTCTCGTCTGCCGGACAAGCAGCAGTTGATGCGTGGAATTGTTGCTTGCAAACTTGGCAGGTGACTTGCATAATGGTAGAACTTAATTTCTTTGTAGCTTGCTCTTTCAAAAGTTGAGCCTTTTCAAGTTCAGATTGAGCTTGTTGCCTAATCCTCTTTGCATTTGCAAATTCCAGTTCAGCCATCTCAATTTGCCTCTTTGCTTGTTGTCTAGCCTCCTCGGCATAGACCTTTTCAGTCATAGCCAACCTCAACTGTTCATTTGTAAACTCCTTTAACTTTGCTGCTTCGAGTGCAGGCTCATTAGAGGTGCTTTTATGCCAACTCGGATCCCCAATGGCCTTGTTTGATCCATCCTTTTCGCAACTATGATCACTTGACCCTATTGAAAGCTTCAAATTCGCAGCACGAGGCTCGTCAGGGTTTTGTGGTAAGTGATTGCTTGAAGATGGTAAGAGCTGAAGTTCAAGATTATGTTCTTGCTGACTAGAAGTAGACGCGTCATTTCTATCCGAGCACAAGTAAACTTGTTCGGTTGGCTTTGACATTGGTATCCCTGGTAAGGGTGCTATGTTAAAATTGGCATCACTTGAAGGGCTGGTGCTTGAAGCAGTTCTAGATGAGCAGGCCGGCTGCAATGCCTGTAGTTCAGGCTGGGCTCCCCTTACTGTGCAAGCATCTTGGTGCTCAATGAAACTCTCCACCCTGAAAAGACAAGAAATTGGAATGATTCAAAGTGATAATTAAGTTTAATGGTGTGGGATTATTCTTGATGTCTTTTGATAAACAAAGTTGTCAATTACAGCTAGGCATGATTAAGGCTTCAACGTGTAGGGATGCTAAGAAACAAGCATTATAAAATTGATTTAGGATCTGTACAATTGACCATATGACTAACTAGGTTTGATATATTAAATACACATAGCCTTAAAAAAGGGGGGGATGTGGGCTGTGTGTGCAAATTAATGAGTGCGCACAGTTTGTTTCTGTTTTATAAGTAAATGGGTTTTACTTATATTTAGCCAATGAAAACTGTTTTGGTGAGCAGTGATGCACTGCTCCTTCAACTTACATTGGTCGGCCTAGATCGCTTACATGGACAAATATGAAGTCATGCAGTACTGGAATGGAAATCGTTCTTGGATTTAGTACATCCACACATGTATTTATCTAGTAAAATAAAAACAGGCTTGAAATATTGCTCGATCTTGTGGGATCATCATCATAAAACCAAAAATAACATGAAATTCCTTGAAAGGTAAGGCATGCCCTTTTATGCTTGGGAGGGGGGGGGGGGGGGGGGGGGGCCCGCCCCCCCCCCCCCCCCCCCACTGTTAGGGTTAATTATGAACAAATAGAAGAGAACCTGGAAAAGACACGGCCACAGTCACAGGAATGACCTCTTGTGCCACAAGTCTTGAGGTGAGCTTTGTAATCAGACTGAACAGCGTAACCCTTAGAACACTTCTCACAAACCCACTGCTTGTGATTACTATGCTTCCTTCTAAAATGCTTCTTTATGCCAACAAGATCTCCTAAAGCATGGCAAGGGTCATGATGTAAGCAGCTTGGCTCTGGGCATACATAAACTCTCTTCTTCACTTCTTGTGTCTCCCTTTTCAGTAGCTTCCATGGCACCTTGTGCCTTCTCCTGTGCATTTGAAGGTTCTGGTCTCTTTGAAACCCTTGGTTGCAGATCTCACAGACATATCTGTCTGATTCTAGTAGGGTCCTGGGCGATAGAGATACAACCTCTGCATCTGGATCTATTTTTTAAAACAAACAAAAAGTAATTAAGAAAATACATGAATTGAACTGGTAAAAAAAAAGAAAAGAAAAACAAAGAAGAAGAAGAAGAAATGAAATGAATACACGAAGGACAGAGAGTTTTGATGTGCGGGTAGTTCTTGTTTTTATGTCACTGGAGCAATACCTGGTGTGCCTGCAGGTTTTCTTTTTCTTTTATTGGTGACCCCATTATCCAAGGAAGTTGTGAAGGGATCAGAGGAAGGAGATGGAGCAGTTGAAGTGGTGGTGCTGTCGAGCATGGATGAGGATTTTGTTTGGGATTTGGTGGCTATATGGTGTTGTAGGTGAAGTGAAACAAATCAATCTTTAGCTGTACAGGCGTTGAAGATTTTTTTTTTGGTGTAGTGGGGTTTTCAGCTTTACTGATGATAAAAGAAAGAAAATGGGTAGAGAGAGGGAAAGAGAAAGTTAAGAGGGCGAACATGGAGAAGGAAAGAAAAGCTCTTTGCTTTCTGAAATCTACTTTCTTTAAGCTTTTCCTTTTCTTCTTTTTAGCTTTTTTGTTTAGCCATGAGCTTTCTTGGTTTTGTTGTTGTTTGTTTCATTGACTCGGCCATCCCCCACCTTGAGCAGGTAAAGGTTAGAGGCAAAGTCTTGTTTATAAAGCTCTCGCTACAGTTTACTACGTACAGATAGCGAGAGAGAGAGAGAGGAAGAGGCTGACCCCAATCACCATTGCGTAAAACTTTGAGCCCCCACACACAGGATTTGGACAGAAACAAAAGAACATCCCCCTCCGCAACAATACAACCAGTCATTATTCATATCACACTGTAATTTGCATGCATAAATGCAGGCCAGGCCTCTGTTGCACGTGACCTCACATCCTCCTCCTCACGTGGCCTTTTCCTAAAATCTACTTTTCCATGATTAATTAGTGCCTTAAACCCTCTCATTGGTCAGTCTCCCTTTTAAAATCTTGATCAGTTTAGTCTTAGCTGATGGAATCGGCCCAGACGATGCCGCGGATCCACTTGTTAGACTCTCTTGTTAAAAACCTGATGTTGACGAATAATAATTATGCGGCAAAGGCTGTTTTATAAAATAACTTTGTAAAAAGTAAGAATTGTAAAATTATTTATTTAATCAACTCGGTATTTTCTGTGAAGATGGAAGTATTTTCATATAAAATTACACTCTCTCTCTCTCTATATATATATATATATATTGTAAGCCAAATTATCGGATATATTCCTGAGCTCTGAATGATTTTTGAATCGCACGTCATAGATCTGCTTGTGCGGTCTGTCTGGACAGATCGCTTTTAAGCCCTTGAGGCTGAGCTACCGCCTCTAAAACATATCAAGATCATACTTTATATGTTATTCCTTTGTTTTTCTTTTTTTATATATATATTTTATGAAAAAATAATTTCCAACTACGTACACTCCTCCTGTTAATTGGATAAAATAAGTCCAGTCCCCAAAGTCTTGAAAATTAGTTATGTTAATTAGCCCTTTCACTTCAATTTTGCTCACTCAAGACCTTGTACTTTTAATTATCAATCGCACGATCCCTCCACCTGCTAGTCTCAGTACTCTCTCAAACTGACAAACATGAACATAGAGGCGCAAATATAACAAATTCTTCTATTTTACTCGTATTAATTTATGCTGAGCCTGAATGAGCTCTAAAAATCTTATATTTATCTTTGATTATGATGTTTTTCGTATGTGTAGTGGCATTATTTAATTTGAAATAAAATAAAATAAAAATAATCTTAATGATACGGTTCGTAAGAAAAAATCATTTGTAAATTATAATTTTGATAAGAAATAAATAATCAAATACAAAAGCTAGTGTAAAAAAAGATAAATTTATCTTTGATTATGATGTTTTTCTTATGTGCAGTGGTATTATTTTGAAATAAAATAAAATAAAAATAATTTTAATGATACGGTTGGTTAAAAAATCATTTATATTATAATTTTGATAAAAATTAAATAATCAAATACAAAAACTAGTGTAAAAAAGACAAGCACGTACGTACAAGGCATTACGGTTGCATTTTCTTATAGTATATTTGCATGTGCTGGCATTACGGTTACATGATTTAATTTAGACCTTCAATTTAGTCCTTGAACGCACATAACCTTTGGCTAAAAAATAAGAAATTAAAATTTATGTAAAGAAAAATGAGAAAAGAAAACCATGAGAGAGAGAGAGAGAGAGAGAGAGAGATCAGAAGGATAAGGAGTCATTAATATGTTAATATAAAAAATATTTTTTAAAAAATAAAAAAATATTATTTTATTATATTTTTAAATAAAAAACACTTTAAAAAAATAATTGTTACAGCATATCCAAATACCTCTAAATTTGAGTCCTTCACTGGGTTTAGAATGATTTTTTATTTCAATTTTGAACCAACAATTTAAAAAAAGAAATTTCAATTTTTTTGTTGATTAGTTTTTTAAAAACTGGTTTTCAAGCTTGTGTTCGTGACGGTGTGAAAAATTGGGGAAGGGACACATGCATATATTTATCACCCAATTCTCATATGGGTCCCAAAAAACATATTTCTAATTAGACCCCTCATTTATTGGATATCACTCAATTAACTATCATCTTGTAATTTTTGTCTTTACAGTCATAAAAAAAGCATATTGGCTAAAATTGTAAGATTGTGTTTTTTAAAGTATTTTTTATTTTAAAATATATTAAAAAATCAAAAAATTTTAATTTTTTTTTATATCAATATATTAAGAGAATAAAAACCACTAAAAAATTAATTTAATATTATTTTAAAAAATACACTCTTAAAAATGATCTAAAAATAAAAACTAACGCATTTCTAAACAGATTCCAAGGCACGCATGAGAAGTAGATCGAGTTCCAGCGTGAAGAATTAAAGTAGTCAGCTCCCAGACTCGGAGCGGTAAAAAGGACCATAGATTTTTCAACCCAAGTTTTGACCTGGTATTTGTCTGGAGACACTTTGTATTCTCTTGGTAAATTTGAAAAGTGAAAACGATTGCATCCCGTGTCGACAAAAGAGGTAAATAAATCAAAGAAGAGTCAGTCAATACTATATATATTTTTTTTTCTATCAAGTTATTCTAGCACAATTAATTTAAGTTTTTTTTTAATTGATTCTTTCTCCTATTTTATCTGTTACTGTTTTGTTGATTTAACATTATATTTTATAATTTATTTTAGTTTATTTTATACGAAATTATACTGGATTTTTAACCCAGATCACTCATTTAATGGGTTAACCTGATTGATTCTGGTTTTTTTTTAGTTTTATTATTTAATATTATTTTAATTATAAAATAGATTTAATAATTTATTTTAATTTAATTAATTTTTACAAGATTATCCTAATACTCTAATGAGTTAGTTTGCAAGTTAAGCTACTTAAATGAAGTTGATACGAGTTATTTTGTTTTTATATATAGATATGCATCACAGACTTTGACACTTCTAGCGAGCTTAAAGATTTAAAACATCAGACACCAGATAATAAAATATAATATAGTAAAAGGCCCTTCGTGCATAATTGAAGATATAAAACATTAAACACAAGTATAATTATTATTTTTTTTGCTAGTATTAATAAAATGGCCGAGGAGATCCGTTTACTCTTTTTTTTTCGGTTGCAAGAAGATCCCTTTACTTGCAATACACCCTATTATTTATTCATGCACGTTAGAAAATAATATAATTAAATTATATCTTATGATTTTATCTAATAATTTAAATAATTGATTTAAATTAATTTTTTAATATAGTATAAGAGTTTTAATAACTAAATAGTAATAAGTTTAAATTTTATTATTCTTATTTATTTAATAAAAATTAAATATATAGTATTGTGAAAGGTTTAAATCTAAAAATCTTAAATAATAATATAAATTATATTTTATAATCCCTTTTTGAATAAATTTTTTTACACTCCAAGAGAAAACCAGGGTCGCACTTGAGGGTGCCATCGGCCAACTACTCGCTTTAACTCTATTTTAGAACTTGGCTTTGTCAAGTCAGAACATACAAAATTGCTTGTGTGAATTCTCTGATGTTTGATGTATTGAAATTGAAGCACGATTTTCTACTTTTAGCTGGTAAGCTACTGCAAATCTCACAGAGAGTCCATCTAGTAGACATATGATGAAAGGATACTACGGTGAACGTCATTCCCTCGTGTTCCAATGCTCTCAGATGGAGTATGGATTGTGACCGAACACATGCTGCGTTCAAAAAGCAAAAGCAAGTGGCAATCATCCTTCCCAATTGTCCAGGATTCCAAATGTAATGATCTTTTCTTACTTTAATCAACAGCACTAAAACAGTTTAAACTTGTGAACCGTATTTTAAACAATCTGTTGACTTTTAGCTGGGCTCTCCAACTGGCTCGATTTCCCTCCCAGTAGCTAACTTTAATCTTTGAAACTCGTAAGCAAGGCATTGTAGGGATATTGTTGGTTCATCTTTACATTTTTAACGCTAACTTGAAGATGAACTTTCAGTTGATGCATCATCCAGCGAAATTAAGCAGAAAACAAGAAGGAAGATAACAGATAAACAAGTGTACCGCAATGATTTCCTGGTAGCAAGCACTGGCCCCAGGTAATTGCACTGAAACCTGGGGTCTTGTCTTGTTCAGGCTTGTTGGTATCCTCAGAAGTGAATCCAAGTTGGCTTCTATGTGTTAGAGTCTAATTAAACGATAGCAATAGGCGCAATCCAAGATCCCATGGCATATCTTGTCCATCCCTCCATCACACACCCTTTCACTTGCTTTCGAGGCATAGAGAAGATTTGTTTGTTTGTTTTCTCACCTACATGGTCGTTTCTTTGGTAGGGACTGTCAGGACCTGAAAAGCTATCGTGCTCTGTAATTAAAAAAAAAAAAACATGTAAAGGAAAAAAAAAGTTACCCAGGAGGTGAAAATTGAGAAGATAAAGAAGAGGGGCTGGAAGAGTAAAGAAAAGACAAAAATGCAAGTGCCTTAACCGAGTTCCATGAAAGTCAATAAAGTACTCTGCAAATTTTGGCACATCACGTCACAGAGACAAATATACCCATGCACAAGGGTCCCTTGTTATTTTAACCTGCCAGTATTATAACAAAACGAAACACAATTATACTAAAGTACTCCTAGTTCAGCACTTGGAAACGAGAAATATTTTTTATTTAAAAATATATTAAAATATTATTTTTTATTTTTAAAAATTATTTTTGATATTAAAACATCAAAATAATCTAAAAACACTAAAAAAATATTAATTTTTTTAAAAAAAATTTTAATCTTTTTTAAAAACACTCCTAATATGCAAAAACAAATAGAACCTAAATCATAAGACAGACCCCAGTTGTTTTTGGAACTGCGGTTAAAGAGTGTTTTAAAAAAATATTATATATATATTTTTATATTAATTTGATGATAAAATTTTAAAATAAAAAATATATAATTTTAATATATTTCTAAATAAAAAATATTTTAAAACAAAATTTCTATCATACATTCTCAAATAAATTAAAAACATTTTAAAACAAAATCTTTACGGAATCTGAGGCAATCCTTTTTCTATCCGTCCCTCTCTCTTGTCAACTGATATTCTTCTGATTCTGATGATTTTTCATATGATTTTAATGCATGGACCCCTCTCGTTTATTTGCTTCGTATTTCTAAACGAGTTCGTTTTATGTTTAGTCTGTGTTGTTATTCTGCTCTGTATAGCAGCAGCAGCAGCAGCAGCGCCTCCGCCCCCTGGCTATCAGTTTTAGGTCTTGTCAGGGCATCTTCAAACGGTGGAGGTAAATAAAATGCTGAAACCAAATAATTGTTAAAATGTTTTTTATTCTTGAGCTTTGGATTTTCACAATTTTGGGTTAAATACCATATTAACAATTTAGTTCTTCTAAATAAATTTTATTATTGGAGTGTATGCAAAATTAATTAAAAACAATATTTATATAATTCAAAATGCTATACTAACAATTTAGCTAGTTTTTGCCATTGGAGATACCCTTAATTAGTACTGGTTTAGTTTATCGAGTAATTATTTAAAATTATAATAGTTTCTTATATTAAAATTTAAGGGTATAATAAATCAATAATAGTTTTAATAAGAAGCTGGTATTTTTTTTTTATAATTATATGTGGACAGTCATGTGCACACATGTGTATGTGGGTAGACATAGACACACACAAAAACTAAGGCAAGGTGTTTTTTTTGCACTCTATCCAATTAAAATTTATCTTTTTTTTTTTTCTAGAAAAAATATTTCTCGCAGTTCATCCTTCATATCAATAAAAACACCATTATTGAAAGAAGCATTTATTTGTTGTTTTTGGTTGGAAGTAGGACAGCTCATTTGAATATGCGTTGCAATCCATTTCATGGGCAGTATTTTGGACTCTTGGGGCTGCTTCATCTATCTCTATGGCCCTATCTATTCAAGTCCAGTTTTGAGACAGGACTGGCCTAATCAACACCGGCGCCGTACGCTCTTCAGTGTTATTGTATTACTCCTGTAATATATAATACTGGCCGGCAAATTGATCCGTGCCACCGCGAGTAGTAAATTTTTCATTTAAAAAAATCCTGGGCAAGTAAGTTAATTTTAAAAAAAGTTTCAAAGTATAAATAAAAAAAAACTGAACAAATTGAGAGATAAACGTAAATTCAGATATTTAATATCACAATATGAATCATTTATTTACTTGTGTTTAATAAATTTATTTATGAAAATAATTCTTTACTAGAAATCGGCACGTACATAAAATATATTGAATATAATAAAAGAAAAAAATTCATGCAAGACTGCACATATTAAAAATTTTATAAAAAATCAATTTTTTTATTTTTCAAATAAGTTTAATCTATATAAAAAATTATAGATACATTACATTAACCTCATAAAAAAATTAAACATACTTTATATAATTAAAAAATAATTTTTATTTTAAAAAGGCTAAATAAGCCAAAAAAATCATAAACAATGAGTATTAATTAAAACACAAATGCAAGAATTATTTTGAAAAATACATATAATTTTTTTTTAATTTAAAAACAAAGAAAAATAAAAGAATAGAAAATAGAAAAGAAAGAGGCCACATGTTGTGGGTTTGGTAACTAGGCCCATTGCTTGACCCACAAAGAAAAGTCCCACATGCAAGTCTCTTTCTTTTTCTGAAGTGAATAGGACGGATGATGTGTCGTCCATCATATTCTTTGTCACAATAAAATAAAAATGACATGTCATCTGTTAATCCTATAACCTGGCCACTTGTGTGGCCAGAAAAATGGAACTTTTTTTAACCCAAAAGCCCATTATGAACCCATTTTGACAAAAAAAAAACTTATAAAACATCATAGAAACCTTGTTAAATCAATTCATGACCTCTAAAAACAAAACAAAAAACGTCCTAAAACCCGAAATCAACCTAAAACTAAAAAACTTCTCGAGCTCAGATATGTTTTTTCATGTGTTTTCAAGGTAAGAAAAAACATATAATCTCAACTCCCCTCATCATATGGAACAATTTGACATAAAAATGAACTATTTTGATAGCCTAAATCTTTCCTAACAATAACTTTTTTTTTTCTAAGCTGAAATCCAGCGATCTCTTCTCTCTTCTCCACCCAAAAAAAGAACTAAAAAAAAGAGGGAAATGAAGTTTGATACTAAAATGTATTTTTTTGAAATATAGGTATCGGTCACCCAATAGCTAAAAAAATGAGGGACAAAAATAAAAATTTAAAAAAAGTTTCAAAACAGCCCACCTATATTACCCATGTTTTTCACTTTAGTCCTCAGTTTTTTAATTCAACTCTCTCCCCAAAAACATTATGCAATTAGGCTTTAATTTAGGTTTAAAAAGACTCAATTATGCAAATAAATCGTTTAAGGATCAAATTAAAATTTGTCAAATTTCTCACTATTATAATATACGAGAGGGGTTACAATAAATGTGTTACACTAAAAGAGCCACGCCGGCAATTAGCATTAACTATATATAACATAAAAAAAGAGCTTGAAATGGAAAAGGGAAATACGTGGAAGGTGAAGGGAAAGTATGTTTAAATAAAATTACCGTTCCTTTTTTTTTTTCATATTTAAATTTAAAAATCAGCTGTATTTTAAACGGACACCACTCTTTTTTTTTTAAAAAAAAAAACTCTATTTTAAAACTATATATATAATATAATGGAAAATATATAAAAATATAAACGACATGCATGTACATGGAGCTAGCAGGCTAAACTGTAGTGGTCACATAATGACTTCCAATAACTCTGTCAAAGAAAGAAAAGGTATGATTGCTATGGTATTGATGATAAAATTATGATTTCATTCTCACAGCAACTGCAGAGAAATAGAGGAGGCATTTCTTGGTTATTTTGAATTCGAACACATCTACTGTGCTGCCGATCTTCACAAATACCACACGATACCATTCTCTCACCATCATCTTCTTTGGCTCCACAAGCACAATCAACATCTCGGCGATTAACACCAGTACTTTTATATACTAACTCATTGATTATTCAACTTTCTGTGTTGGTCCCCTCTAACACAATTTTTTGACTCTCTTCAACTGGTTAATCCGTGCCCTTCACACATTCAAGTTCATTACTGACTCTACAATGAAGCTTCTCAATCCCCAGTACAATTCCCTGAACTTCCTTTCCACTTCTAGCTTAAACTAATTGAAGGTAGCATTGTTTTTCAAGGTAATGCATTCAAATGATGGCATTGCCTTGTTCATCACTTCAGTGGTCTCTTGTTTGTTTCTTAAGACAACCGTGCAATAGAGTGTCATTTTCCCAGTTTCCTCACGATCGATGTTCTGAATTTCCGTGGCAGTTCACCATTATATGATCTTTGACAAGGTATTTGGTGTCAAGAATTATCCTTGCAGCAGCTGATATCATTAAGAATCCCTTGGTTCAGTGTTGGTTTTTGGTTTTTGGCTTTTGAGAGTACATTTGAACAAGTATGTATAGCTCGTCCTTCATTAGTTGAGGCCTTGTCATCTTGAGTCCACCCTTCATTTTTTAACGGTTGATGACCAAACCTTGTTGTTCAGGATATACATTAATTTGATCATCTTCCAATCAGCACTCTTAACACCTTTGTCACTGGATTCAAGCAGCGCCGAACTAAATAATTCCCTGCCACATGGTTTCCGAGTGATTTTAGCTCAAGATCTAGCAAACCTGTGTCATCGATATAGGCACCAGCAGCACCCCTAACATCTTGTCTTGAAACCTACCTGGATTCAGCCCTTTTTTTGCGCTTCCACAATCACCCTTGTTGCCATTTCAACTCCAACTCGTTTTGGAGACCACCTACGTACAGGGTTGGTTCCATATTATAGCTATCGATACAATTTTCCGCTGGAAGGTGGGTCTTGATCAACTCTAACATGAAGCGGAATAGGTCACCTAGTGTCAAAAGAATGATCTGATAACGTTTGGTACCTAGAGAAAATTAATGACCGGAATATGATGATTAGAATTCCCAGGATAGTGGACAAATATGCATTGGGTCATGCCTTGTATAGTGACATCAATGGCTTCCTGGTGCATTGGTTAAGTGAAATCAAAGCTTCCACACCCGATTTTATAACCCCAAAGACCGAACCACGGTTCACTGAATTCTACACCGTGGAGTAGTCTCAATTTCATGCTTCTTTTCTGTGAAATGTCACTCAGTAAAGCCGATTCTTGTAGGCCAAGCTCACAAACGATTACACAAAATTCTCAAAACTGACAAGATGGACCTATAAAAAGTTGTGAACAGATGCCTAAGTACCTTGCTCGCAATCCTGTACACAGTCGATCCCAAAAATCCATGATCTGCCATTCAGCCAAGGTGGAAACAGCTTCCATCCCATTGACACCTTCATGGGTAAAAAGAGGCCTTCTAATTGTTGTTGCTACTAGCTGGTGACCAGCCTCAGTGCCCACGAAATTAATTTTGCTTACAAGGTCTACGATCTATATTGAAGTAAAAATTACTTCCATGGGTGCTAATGAAAATCACTCACTAAATATATATTAAGTAAAAGAACTTTGTTATCTAAGTTTTTAGATTGAAATAATTATTTAATAAGATATTATAATTTTATTTACTAAACAATTTTGAATTTAAATCTTATCATCTATGTTTTATTTGATAAAAATTAAATATAAATTAATATAAATCAATGTAAATTTCAAGTTCAGAGAATTTTTACTTGAAAATATATTAAAAAATAATATAAATTATATTAAAATTTTAACTAATAATTTAAATTTTTAAATAAGATAATTATTTAATAAAATATAATTTTTATCTAGCCTAAAGATCCCCAAAATATATATGATTTGAAAATAAAAAATCGGCCTCCACCGAGTAACCAAATATAAAATCGTGTAGTCATTATAGTTTTTCGCTGGAGTCCTGAGCTAACTTTAGTTGACTTCCCTTTAATAAATAAGAACTTCAATGTTTTGAAATTTCGGAGGGTGTTTAAAAGCTGCTTTTGTTTTTGCTTTTATTTTTTTTTAAAGTATTTTAAACTTAAAAATATTAAATTAATTTTTTAATTTTTTAAATAATTTTAATGTCTTTATGTCAAGAATAAAAAATATATAAAAAACTATTTTAATATATTTTTAAATAAAAAAATATTTAAAATTATTTTGCATTATAATCCTAAACATACACTGTCTTAATGTGTTTGGTGTTGTGATAGCTTTTGAGGTTATAGTTTTAAAAAATAAATATAAAAAAACATTATTAATTGTGATTTTGAAAAAAATAGGTTTGAAAAACATGTATTTGATTAAAATTATTCTGAAATGAATTTCTGCATATAATATAAATGAAAAACAAGTTTTTATAAATGAAAACTAAGTTATTTTGATTTTTATAAAACCAAGATTTGAAACACAAATATATATGAAGGCTAGTATAAAAAAAACATAAAATATTTTACTAACAAAATGATTTTTTCTCTATTTTTAAATAAAATATAAAAACTATCACAACATCAAACAATCATTTACTATCTAAATCCCAAATAAAATATAAAAACTGACACAAGATTTTATTGATAATATCTATGCTATGATGTTAGTTTACCTGATTGGTCATAATTATTAGTTTTAGAAATGGAAATAAATGTGATTGGACGTAAATTGCATGTTAAATAATTTTCCAATTCGTTACATATTAATTTTTTTAACTGAAGTCTTAATTACGTAGTTAATTTACTTTCAAAATACGTAATTAAATTCGACAGTTAACTACCCATGATACATATAATAATAATTAATTTTTTTAGTCATAACAGAAAACCTAAAAAATTAAGTAAAAAACTAAATCGCATACTTTTTTTTTTTTAATATAGCACCTGACACAATATATCCTCTTATATTTTACTATGTATCAATTGTTTATTTTTTTTTTAAATTTGATTTTCATATTTTTTTTATGTGATTTAGACTAAATTCAAGGATAATTGAATTAAATTTGTTAATTAAAGATAAAATTAAAAAACAAAAAAGTAAAATAAAAAATATACCACAAATACTGGTTTCAAAACTCACATAAAAATTTTAATTTAGTCCTTATACTTTAAAAATTATACATATTCGGTACCTCAATATTGTTACAATTCAATTTTGGTATGAAAGTTTAGTTTTGTTATTTTTTAATTCATGGTTTAAAAGATGAGAGAGAGAGATCGCTGGATTCTGGGGTTAGAAAGAGAAAATCTACTGACACCAATTTTGACCATCAAAATGGTTGATATATGTGTTAAATAATTCTATTTGATGAGAAGATTTTATATTAAGTGTTTTTTTTTGTATTTTTTAAAGTTTATGAAAAAACAAATCTAAGCTTAAGTATATTTTTGGTTTCAAGTTGATTTTGATTTTTTGATGTCATAGATATGTTTATCATAGTTTTTAAAGTGTTTTCTATTTATTTTTTTGTCAAAATATGGTGGAAAAACAGGTTTTTGGTTTAAAAAATCTCAAGCCCTAATTTTATGATCACTATAATGATCAGAACCCAGACAAAATCAAATATCGCGCTGTCTGATTATTTTTTTCAAGAAAACTTGGGGCAAATCGATTTGCAAAAAAAAAATAATAATAAGGGTCTATTCACGCGGAGCCTAACAAAATGAGTCAGGACTACCAGCGCCTAGCCTATGTTTTTTTTCTATATTATTTTTTTCTAATACTTGTGTCAATTTATATCCAAACTATATTGTTGGACTGTATTTTTTTAAAAAAATAATCAGATTCTCCAATCCCCACCCTTGTCCTGTTTATTTTCAATAGTAAAATTATAATTCTACTCATCTCTGTAGCCTGGTGTGACGTTTACCAACAAACCAAAGTGCCCTTACCACTTCTGGATTCCCCAATGGAAATAAACCCACTGTTGAATTACTCTCTTGAAAACATTTGGAGCATCCAATTAAAAGAAAAAAAAAAAAAGATATTCCAGTTTTCTCAAGTTGTGTGACTCACAACTCGCCTTTTTTAGTTGACACACACCTAATTGATGAGAATGTTCGGTGTACAGTTGAATTATTGTTTCGTTATTTTTAATTTTTTAGATTATTTTGATGTGAAAATTAATTTTTTTAAAATAATAAAAAATATTATTTTAATATATTTTTAAATAAAAAACAAATTAAAAAAACATCCGTTGAATTTGAATATAATTAAATCCCCACCTTGCAAGTCATTACATGAAGAATTTTGGTGGGAAGCATTTGGCAATCTATCTCGGCGTAGGCTAATATAAAGTCCCAAAACCATACTGCAAAAAAAAAAAGAAGAAGAAGAAGCTCACATCTACACTTTATTAAGAGAATTAAAAAAAGAGGGATAAGATAAAGTTGGATGAACCCTAAATTGGAAAGAAAGAATAATATAAAGAATTTAGGATATATTTGTTTGGTCACATGGGAACATATGCGCTGCACAAACCATTTCATTCTTAGATTTTCTATTATATATTTTTATTAAAAAAGAGAAAAAATAAATCTACTACATATTCTTAGGTCTCTCTCATCCTCTCTCTGTCCTCTCTCCTTTTCTCTTCTCTTTCGTTTCTCTCTCCTCTCTCTTCTTTGTCTCTCTTTCTCTCTCCGGAAGGGCAAAACCTAAAGAGCCGTTTGCACCCCAAGTGAGTTATCTCTCTCCTCTCTCTCTCTTTTTCTAAGATTTGAATATATGGGACCTGGTACTATCAAACCTGCCATATATTCTCACACATCTACATTTCTTTGCTGTTTTGCTTGTTTTCTATTTCCTGATTGCAGAAATCTACTACTATTCGAAGTAAAAAAAAAAAAAAAACTTTCTTATTTTCGAGATTTTAATGTATATTGCAGATCTGGAAATGGTTTTTTGTTTGCATTCTCAGGAAATCTTGGAAAATGGAAAGTGATTTAAAAACTAGAAACGTTTCCGTTTTTTATTGATGTTTTTTTATATATATATAATTTCCCCTTTTTGTTTATGGGAATCTTAAAAATCCTCCCATTTTTAGATCTGGAGGAAGTGAGATTCTTTTACTCAGTTATTTTCATTTATTCTTTTTTTTTTGTTTGGATGCAATTAATGCCTGGCATTGTGAATTGGTACTTGCTAGCTGCTAATCTCTTTGCATATGCTTCTGTTTTGTTGATTGTTCATTGGATCTATTGATATTGGGAATTATGCTTCATGTAAAATGTTGTCTTTGTGTATTTATTAGCGTTAAAGGTAATAATGTCTCCACTTGTTGAGGACTCTTTCACAGCCTCAGTGATCTGGATGACAATGCTGCTGATGGGTCATCCCAAACATATCAAAAGTTCATCTTTTTAACGAAAGCTGATATTGTGAAGAATTAAAATGTTTTTAGTGGTTATGTTAAAAACTGTAGAGAAAAGCTGAATTTTCCCCCTTTTGCTGTGTTGTTGACATTGCTTAGCTTTCATGGATGATGATGCGTTGAACATGCACAATTGGGGTTATTATGAACCGTCATATAAGGAGCCATTAGGTCTCCAGTGGATGCCGAGCATGGTAGACCGTGATTCAAAGCATTTCTTACCCAGGCGTGATCCAATTAACATCATGATCGGTGCCAATGGAGCCTACCTTCCACATGATTGTGTGGTTTCTGATGCCCCTGAGCATATGAATTACATGAGGGATAGTTGGATAAATCGGGAGAAGTTTTTAAATATATTACCCCCAAATCCCAATTATGCTGTTCCCCCGCAAACTTCAGGAGCTCATTCAATGCAAATGTTACAGCCACCCAATTCATCAAGGGATGAGAGGTTGAGTAGGATTGAGGAGCCCAGTGTAAGTAATGAAGGTAACCAGTTGAAGAGAAGACAGGTAGGTGGTACATCCCCCAAAACTCCCAAAGCTAAGAAACCTAGGAAGCCAAAGGATGGTAATAATAATACAGTTCAGCGTGCGAAGCCAGCTAAGAAAAGTGTGGATGTTGTCATAAATGGGATTGATATGGACATTTCAGGTATCCCAATCCCGACCTGCTCATGTACTGGAACTCCTCAACAATGTTACCGATGGGGCTGCGGAGGATGGCAGTCAGCATGTTGCACCACAAATGTCTCGGTGTACCCTCTACCAATGAGTACCAAAAGACGCGGTGCAAGGATAGCAGGGAGGAAAATGAGTCAGGGTGCATTTAAGAAGGTGCTGGAGAAACTTGCAGCTGAAGGTTATGACTTTGCTAACCCAATTGATTTAAGGACTCACTGGGCAAGACATGGAACCAACAAGTTTGTCACCATCAGGTAGATTTACGTTGCTGGTGCAAGCAATGAGACTCCCATTACCTGTGGCCTGCTTCTCTTGTGTAGATATCTATGGCCTTTTGCGGAGATCTATTTTGTTCTTTGTAGTTCATGACTTCAGCCATGATACATGTTTTTGAAATTCGGACATCTAGTCTTCTCGGAACTCTTGTTAACTTTTCATTTCTATTTGTGTTATAAAGGTAACCAGTAAATTGTGGCCACCCGAATGTAGGATGAGCTTATTTTTGTTGGGTTGGTTTTGGATAAAATATTTTTCTGTAGTCAATTCAATTTTTATCAAAGATTATTAATTGAATTCTCCTCTCCTTTCATCATATCTAATTGTTTTCCTTTCAGTTGCTTCAGGCTATTCTTTCATTTCGGTTTAATGTCACACTCTTCTCCTTGTGGTTTAATTGAACGAGAAAGTAATTATGGTGTGGTTTTGATAAATATGGAATTGTATTTATTCCTTAGAGGTAACACTTACCGAATTTCTTCTGGGATTAGATTCCTAGGTTGATGTCATATGTGCTTTCAGGTGTCTTTTTCTTGTTTTGTGCTTTAGAAATCTCACAGGAGTGATGTCATATGTCATATATTATAATTATAAAATAAGCTAAAAGAATTGGGGAAAGAAGTGATGACAATCATCGTTCACGCCGATTTATTTCTGTTGTGGACTATGCTATTTATTTTTTATAATGTTTTTTTATTTGTTTTGGTCATTGAATCTTATTTATTTGTAATTTTATCCTTTCAAGATATATTAACATGGTTTTATGTACTGAGATTCCTTTTACTTTGCATACTCTCATACATGTCAAGTGTCAAAAAAACCTTCCGATAATAAATATAATAATTAATATTTATACATGCCTATATCTTCAACGTTTTTCTCATATATCATAGAAGTGAACATTTTTAAAATAAAAGGATTCACAAGAACTACATTAATGCTAATATTATCTAGTTAAAGTTAATGGGTTCTAAATAAACGTAGTTAAAAAATAATTAAAACAATATTCTTTAGGTCATTTTATAATAAAGTTTCATGTCTTCTTTTTTTCTAAACAAATAATTTTTCCTAACATCGAAGCCACAGTAGTCTGTAGAGAGATAACTTTTCCTTTTTAAGATAGATATATGGTACGTACATGCTTTGTGTAGATTAATTTCAAAGAAAGCTCTACATTTATGAATAAAATCGAAGATACCATTATAGTTTTTGAAAGCTATTGATCGTTAAAATGTATATTTATACATTCTGTTAAATGACATAGTATTGTACGCTCTTTATTTATAAGTATATCACCTGTCAATACAAAGTACGTGCATGTGTACACCTGGAAGAAACCTATCAGCTTGCAGTATCTGATTGTGAGGTTTCATTATTTTTGGCAGCTCTCACCATCGTACATATTGATGGATACAAATAAAATAAACTAAAACAATCTTTAAAACAAACTAAAAAATTCATTAAAAATAGATCTAATAAGTACACTTTTTGAGCTGATGCTCGGTACCCCGAGCTCAAAATATAGTGTTTCTTTGGTATTGCGGTAGTTGTTATGGTTGTAATTTGAAAAAAATTGTTTTATAAAAAGTACTTTTAGTTGAGGTTAGTTTAAAAAAATAGGTGTTTGGTTAAAACTGTGGTTAGAATTAAGGTTGAACAAAATGTAGTTTAATGTGTTTGGTTAAGAATGCTTTTGAAATTGAGATTATAAAATAATTTAAAAAATTATATATTAACATTGATGGTTTTTAATTTAAATGTTATAGATTTAACTATTGTTATTACATCATAAAATAAATAATACTTTATATAAAATATTTTTTATTGTTTCATTATAATATCTACAATTCCATCACATATGAAACACATCCGACAAATATTACAGTTTTTTTGGTTTCTTAAGCACGCAACAACATCAGATAAAATATAATTAGGAACAAAATTGAAATTACGATCAAATTCTACAAATGTTACGTCATCAATCGATCTTTGTTTAATTTATATAGTTTTATTGAATAATATTAAACACTAGTTTTTTGAATAAAATACAATTAAAAAATAAAAAATAATTTTTATTTTTTATTTTACTAGTCAAACCTATTTAAATACATTTTAAATTTTAAACCGGAACCGGTTCAGCGGGAATAACACAGCATGCGAACAGTGCAGCAATCTGCACTCTCCTGCTAATTAATTAGGAACAGTGCAGCAGCACTGTTCATGCTAATTAATTAGCAGGATGTGCGCATGCCAGGAACGCGACGAGAAAAGCAGAAAATTTCTGCTTCAGCGAAATAATGTTTTCGACGCAGTTAATGGTAGGGTCCATGTACAAAAATCACGGTTAATTTTCTAACCAAACACTAGATTTTTACTGTTATACATAAAATGCAGTTATAAACGCGTAGACAAACGAAGCTATAGTAGGGGCCGTGAGTTCGAGTATAGTAACCGGAGCCCAACAACCAAGAAACCTAGGCTCCGGCTACTGCCCGAGACCAACTCCCTAAAAGGCACGGGCTCGGGCAAAAAACTCGAGTCCATGCAAGGTGCATGTCTATGCTAGGCGTGCTATCATGCTTGGCTTGTTGGGCATGTATCCTAGCACCCTTGTGAGCTTGGGCTCGAGACATGCTTAAGTATAAGCATTGTGTCTAAATCTATTTCTCATTTCTAATGGGCTCAAACCTAACATTCATTAGGGATTGTCTTTCTGTATTTTATATCGATTCAATACGTATTATTTTGAATAATATATAACTTAAAATATTATAAATATGAAATTACACTTCATCCCTTTCTCTCCACAAAATAATAAGATTCATGAGCTATAAATATATCATAAATCTATCAAATCAAAAGTTCACAATCTCTTCATTCTCCACTACATATACATTTTCAGAGCATCTCTCTTTAGAATGTTATTGTAATTTTTTTTTATAAATTTATTGACTTTACTATTGAAGTGTCTCTACATCTATAAAAATTTTTTTTTTGAAGGTACTAGTTACCGGTCACCTAACTTTTTAGACATTACCTATTATCTATCAGCAATCTTTTAAACTTTTCATATCAAGTCACCATACTTTAAAAAATATATTAATTTGCTTAAAATAAAAAATTATTCAATTATCCAACGGATGAACTTCGTTTCTAAACATCTTCAATTCTCATAAGATATAGATGACCTTGTAGTTCTGCTATGAGATGAAGTCCCATTCGGTTAAAACTCCTTAACATTCTCTCTCAAAAGCTTATAGGAAAAACTGCAGCATGAAGCTCGTCTTTCGAAGAGAGAAACCAAGATGTCAAGAGTGCTTTAATGAAGACATAAACTAGATGTCAAGAGTGCTTTAATTGAACACATAAGCTATCTGATTAGTAGTAAGAATAAACCGAGCCTCTAGATCCTCCTTGGCAATTTTTTCACGAAGAAAAGAAAAATCAACTCAACATGGTTAGTTTATACATGAAAGAATGGAATATAGCTTGATTAAGTTGTGCTTGTAATATCACACCAAAATAGCGGAGATCGCAATAGAGTAACCTTTAATTCTCTCAACCATGTTAGTGCAGCTGTTGCATCATTTAGAGCTTAATTTGTACTCTGACCCAGTAGACAAACGAGCTACAGTTCTGTCTCTTACTCGGTAGATGAACTGGCTACAGTTCTTTGCTTTTCTGACTTCCAAGGTACCAAATTATCTTCCAAGAAAATTGCGTATCCTCTTATAGATTTTATACTCCATGAAAATGAAAACGTAAATGCAAACCTTGCATTGATGACTGAGTTGCAAGGGAGGCAGTCAAACCCTATGTTGTGTTGGATTTTCCAGCCTTTTCAGGGAGAGTACGGAGTGTTACAGTTCTGCTAGATTGTGAGGTTCTGCTAGGAGTGGAACAGGGAAGATTCGGATCATGTCGTGTTCTCTTATGAACACGACCCGTCATTTTCGTTAAATCATTGAATTCAAATTCAAATTGAATGATCATAATTTGGGGTATAAAAAAATGCAAACAATATAATTCATTTCGTGTATTTCTCTCATTCAATCCAAAACATTAATTGAACTCAAAACCAATTATGAAATTTGAAACATGATCGTTTATATTTCTTTAAGAGCACGATCCAAATCCTGTGAATCTGCTTCTCACGTTGCTGGACGTGTCTTATAAAAATGGGTTCAAAGAAATTTAACTAGCTCTGCCGCTTCATCCAATTAAGATCATGAGAACTATAAAATTTTATTCCCTAAAATATTATTGTGTTGATTCTGTATGAGAATTAATTATTTTCTTTTGGGAGCAGGACTATTTTGTATGCTCATGAAAGAGCTCAGACGTAGGATTACCAGGATAAACATTAAATCTCCAGCTTACAGCATCATATACATGGGAATTCACTCTTCATCTCTGCCTCTGCCCCTGTTCAGATTGCTTTCTATAACCCCACCAACATCACATTAATCAACTTAAGAAGACTATGATAATTGATAAGAGATGAAATTTCTAGTTTGATTTCCATCATTAATCTCAAAAACCTAAAATATAAAATAATATGCAACCTTCAAAAATTGTTTAGAAAAAAGAAAAGAGTATAAACAGAACATTCTTTCTTAACAAAAACCGACTTCATTAGTGGACGAGACTCGCTGAAGGGAATATTGAGAATCTCTAACCCAACTAATAGAAACAAATAAAATCCGGTATCTCTTGTTCATGATAAACAGGTACAATGGGTAGATAATTTGGAGGATTCTCTGCGGAAGAAGTTGCTCTGAAATGAGAGGTCTCGTGATTTCCTTGAGAATTGATGTTCACGTCTTCCTCAAAAATCTCCCATTTGTCTGTTACTATTGTCTTCAATCTACTGTTTGGTTCTTTCTCTTCAACAATGGCAACATCTTCTTTCACCACGATTGCTTTATTATCATCCTCATCATGAACATTTTTGTAACTTTTCGCTTCAGGAACTCCGTTGATTATACGCTCAAGATCTTTGATATCTGCTTCTGGGATCTGTGTGACTTTAGGAACTTCCAATGCGTTGAAGACACCGAAGTTCCTGCAAAATTCAAAATATAGAGCAAGGTCCTCACCTTGAACTTTTGCCTTTTGAAGAATCTTAAAAGCCATGGTAGCTTCAAGTTTCCCAGCTGAATATATCCCAATGAGAACCCTTGCAATCCCTTTGCATATCCTGCCGTAAACATCGAATATTTCAATGATCACACAATCCATGGCCTCTGTAATTAGAACCTCTTTCATGTTATCTGCCATTGGCTTAATTTGGAGCAACATGTCAAGCAAAGATTGCCAGTTTCTCAACTTTACAAGCTCCTGCACCATTGGTTCTTCTGTCTGATTCTGTTGTACGTAAAACAAGGCAGATCTTTGGTCTAAAAACGAGAAATAAGAGCGAATAAAGGTGTTGAAGCCCCACATTTTTGCTTGTTTTGAGTGTCCATCAGTGAAGTTTGATAGATCAAATGGCAACCTTCCGATCCTTTGCACGGCTGGGGTCTTACAACAGAAAACACCATGCATTAGCATCAACCCCTTTATGGCCACAACCCAGCTCCTTGTCTTCTCCATCCGTGTAGTGAGAGCCCATATCAAGGGCTTCAGGCTCACCGGAGATGTGCGTATCCATGTAAAGACTCTCTGGGCATTCCTGTAATCTACGTAGCTCTCATCATGACTGGTGGCCTTGATGATTGCAGCCTCGAGATCTGAATTCCGATACCAAGTTTGCCTTGATAGGCTGATGGATAATAAGCTGTTTTGATCTTTTAGGGCTCCGGAAGCCCTTCTCCACAGCTTCATTTCCTGTTCTATTGTCCCAGCAATCTGTGTACTGAGGGCCTTTCCCTGTTTTAGGTTGTCCCTTGTGGTTCTTCCTTTTTTTTCTTTGTGATAGGTTGGCTAGCTATTTTGGATCGACAACTGGACTTGTGGGGATGACAAATAGAATATCATTTGCCATGGCCGGCCAGCCTAAGAACCTTAGTCAAGTTTATTTCGTGATGTAATGCTGTATGTTACTTGGCTAATTGAGCTGTGGAGAGGAAATTTTGCTGGTGCTTACTGGTTTTCAGAGTTGGTATTTTTGACTTTTTCCTGGTTGTTGTGTCGTTATGGCCATGCATTTTGTCACATACTCCTACGCCTTTCCAATCTGGGACAAAGAAGGTCGTGCCAACAAGGAAAGGTTATATGCCTGTTCTTTAAAATATTTTTTATGTTAAAATATATATAAATAATATTTTTTTTATTTTTTTAAAAAGTATTTTTAAAATCAACACATTAAAACATAAAAAAAAATTAATTTTCATAAAAAAATATAAATTTTTTAAAAATACAGGTTGTACAAACATATAAATATAATAGTATCTCTTCACATTTTCATGCATCTTTTTTGTTTCCTCGCTGTCCACATTCTCATGAAGGAAAGACTTGAGAGGGTTTTCGTTAATTAAAGATGAGATTTGGGCCTAAGTCGAAGCGAGTGCTTGTGTGGATTAGCCCAGTGTACGTATCATTATCCTAGCTCCATATTATAGGCTTAAAGGGCCTTCCAAATCAAAGAGACTCCCACTTCAAATAAATGAAGTAGCTCAACCTGGCTTGGTGATCAGCTACCTGATTACCAAAACAATTTGGTGAGAGACAAATCGAAGTCTTGCACTCGTCGATCACTCCTAACTTTCATTTCTATTCTGCAATGCTGCAGTGGAATATGCCTTGACAAAGGATTGGTGCTGGTTTGTGATCTTCCTGGTTGTTATTTTCTTGGCACGTCTTATGGCATCTTGGCATCCACAAGCAGTGAATAAGCCAACTAGCTTACACAGGAAGATGGCCAGCTGGGGATAAAAATGCAGTCCCCACCAAACCCTGTCTTTAGGTAGAGAGGAGAATACAACATGGTGTAAGGACTAAAGCATTGCATACACAACATACAGCTTGCCTGCTTTAGAACATATGATGTTTATTACGTTGGAAGAAACAAACGTCTAGTAAAAGTGTCTGAATTAAGGCAGGCCGCTATCTCGTGCTTTCCGCTCAGTTAGCTTTTCTTTTGCTTTCACGGTTCATGTAATTTCTTTCAATGAGCATCTATATCTTGGCTCAAGATATCACAGCTCATGTATGCATGTTTCACTTGCATTTCCCATCTTCTGCAAAACCAAGAAAAGCCAAAAAAAAAGAGGGGTAGATTGTGATATTTTCAACCAAACTGCCACTGTTCTTCAAAAGCAAGAAAGTGAAAAAAGCTCTTTGTCTCTCGCTCATTGAGACGGGGGGGGGGGGGGGGGGGGGGGAGAGAAAAAAAAAAAAAAAAAAAAAAAAAAAA
>Ga0325405_1000115_pt1 | contig 74163 bp, 56 predicted proteins | sample PopdelMetagenome_21_FD_205663 | JGI IMG/M metagenome (GOLD analysis project Ga0325405, IMG submission 205663) | Populus deltoides microbial communities from Bellville, Georgia, United States - Xylem-Control-R2 | ecosystem: Host-associated > Plants > Phyllosphere > Stem > Wood/Secondary xylem...
AGGCAGCCAACTATCTTCGGTTCGAGGCGTAACAACACAAATGCATTGCTCCTATATACAGTGCACATGAGTCATGATCTACAGTGTGATCTGCATTGTTTTTAACCTTCCTCCTTTAGTTTAATTATTTGTGTACACACACACTCACAGACACTCACTCATAAACTTTGATTTACAGATTGGGTGGTAGAAAAACATCATTAGTTGTTAAGCATCTTAATTTCAACGCCAATATCACATCACGAGGATGCCCAAAAATATAAATTAATACACACATGTAGAAACATTTATATATAACTAACACCTGCACTCCCCTCACGAGCTTCCTAGCACTTAATTGGCAAACCAGGCATCATCAAACCACCTCCAAGCTCTCTTTACAAGTACATGGGCCACCCCGGCCCGACAACATTTCCAGAAAGAACTCACGGGACGGGACAGTAGTGCTCTTCAAGCAACAGAGATTTTGATCAGTTCTTTGGACAACATTAACGACCTTACTGGGACATTCTAATCTGTAACGAGTAAATTATTATTATGCATGAATGAATGAATGGATGTTATCCAAGAACTAGCAAAACTCCTCTTATGCATGCGTCCAGATATTATCCCATTCAATTAACCTCCACAACAAACTCCTTGTCCTCCTCCAACCTCTCCATAGCTCCAGCTTCCAAGCTTATCTCCGCATCAATACTCCTTCCACCACTCTTCCCTCGATACAGATACACCATTCCATCGAACCTGTTATTGATTCCACTCCTCACCGTCTCTGGCTTTCCCCACCCAAAATCCACCTCATAAACTGGAAACCTTGGCGAGCTCCCAACAGAGACACAGTTAACACCCGCATCTTTGAACTGAAATATCTTTGGTGACCTTTCAAACTGCCTGTTACGCTCTTCAATGGCTTTAGCATCGTGCATCTCAATGGCTTTTTGTATCATGGAAGCTCCAAACTCAGGTGGGTTCATCGACAGCAACCCGACTGCGGTCACTGTGTATACGGCCTGAATTAGGTTACCAAAGTAACTTTCCGGCATTGGCGGGTCGACCCTTTTGCGGCAGTCAGCGAAGACAGTGAAAACCGTGTGGTCTTCAGGCTTAAGCTGGCGCGCTTGTGTTACATGGCGCCACATATGGACAGCAAGTGATTGAAAAGTCGAGAATGGTTTTGAGCCGTCGGATGGTGGGTTTGAGTTGACTTTTGACTTGATCTTGTCAATTGCTGATTCAGAGAATTTGAAGACTCGCTCTCTGAGTGGCGGATCAACAGGCTTAGCGTCAGCAGTGCCGTTGGATGATGCATTTTGTGCGTCCTGATCTGGCGGTGGTGGGTGTAGCTTTACTTTAGTGTTTCTCACTTTAGTGCGGTCCAGGAAAGGCAAGACAGTGACTGAAGGCAGCCCACTGCAAATCTGGGCCCATGAACTCATAAAGTGCCACGTGGAGGTCCCATCAATGATGGCATGGTTGAAGGCCAACCCCATTGCTAGTCCATCTTCCAGCTTGGTTAGCTGCAAGCAATATTTAGCAGCATCCTCCAGAAATTAAAGTCTTTTTAAGCTAAAATATTTAGCTCACACTACGTACGAATATATATATATATATATATATATATATATATATATATATAGAGAGAGAGAGAGAGAGAGAGAGAGAGAGAAGAGGGGGGGGGGGTGGGAGGATAGGGTTCTAATCTGGTTATGTGAAAACAAATTCATAGATAAATGTACACAAAGTAGTTGGAACATTAACTATGGAATCGTATCTTAAAATTATTTCTTCTTAAATCAAATTTATCAAATTGTATTTTTGAAAAATTTTAAAAATTATTTTTTTAGTTTTAAATTTATTTATTTTATGATTTTGAATTATTATAACATGCTATTAAAAATAAATTTTAAAAAATAAAAATATATTATTTTAATACATTTTTAAATAAAAAAATAAAAACCACCACAAACAATTTAAAACAAAACGAAAGAGTCCAACCCAACCCTTTTTGCTTAAGTTCATGTTTTGCTTGCCTCTTGCATTCTGCAGGTATCTACCAAATTAGATTAACATATTCTTAATTAGTAGCCAAAATTAATAGAAGGCATCTACTTAATTACATGCATAAATCAGTGTCTTACAAAGTTGTAATTAAATGGGGTATGCTTCTGACGAAAAAAGAAAATGTTACGAAATGTTACCTGCATCGACAATAATGGTCTGTGGAGTCCCTCCGAGTTCAAGATCCCATTGTAAGGTATGAGCTCCTTCAACGTGGAGGTACCCAGCTCAACAGCTAGATCCTCCACACTGATCCACTCAGCATTGGCCTCCACCACCTCAACACCCTCCATATCATCGTCATATTCTACACTGAGCACCCCTTCTTCATCTCTTGCTAGTTTCCCGGCCAGTTGGTAGAAATCCTCCAAGACAGCTCCAAGCCCATCCTTCAGCTTCCCTACCATGTCGTCATACTCATTTCCCTTGTAAACTAACAACTTCTGGTTGTAGTGAAATGCAATGTATGGAAGATCAAAGGTCACCAATCGACATTCCCTTCTTCCTAGTTTTTTGCTGGGCTTGACATGGGATTTGCCAGTTATTTTCACCTTCATGATCTCCTCCTCCTTATATTCTGCCTCGGGGGCCATTGCTGATTGTTGATGGTATTCAGAGTGTGCCTAATTAAAGCTGAGAAAGAAGCTTGTACTTCAGGACCTACACAAGACAGACAGATAATCTGTGTGGTTATGGAAAGCTAAAGAGAGAGACAAGGGATACTTATAGAAGAGATGATTCTGGTATGGTTGGGAGTCATTAATGGATTTCATGGGAGCAGTTGTGTCCCATTAATATTTGGGATTTGATCAGACAGACTGTTAGTTAGGGAAAAACTTGATGAGATCGGTAAGATAGAGGTTCTCTCTCCTTACAAATATTAATTGCCTGTTGCAAATTTATGAATGCCAACATAAATCACCTCAAAATTTGTTTTCTCTAGCTAGCTAGTGCCCTGTACACACACCAGTCTATATGTGGGGCTGTAAGGACTTGGACCCAGTGCTTCAGGTGATTGCACCATGCATGCATGGATGCTATGGATATAGAGGCAGCATATATACATGGAGATGCTATGAAAGTGTTCATGTTCCCAGAGAAAACAGACCTCGAAGGAAAAAAATAGTTTCGATACAAATCTTGCAGGCAGCCCCGGCCCACATAGACCATCAATTAATCAGGTCCGGGCTGCACATGTCGTCCAGGTTATCAATAAATTTGAAGAGATTAAGTGCGGGCAGGATGATCGATGTCGTTCCAATGGATGCACATTAATTTCCTTCCTTGTCGGCAAATTAGGTTGGGGATTTTACGTTGAATTTTATGAGGATGACCATCGAGATCAAGTCGAAGAATTCTCACAGTACAATTTAGAAGTTCACACATGTATATATACGACCCTTACTCTTATCAAGAACCGGCCAATTGTGGGACCGACGGGAATGACGTTAGTAGATGAGTAATGGTTGCGGAGATGATGGGCTAAATGAAAGCTTTTTTAAGTTTAAATTAATTTATATTAAATTACATTTAATTTTATTAATAAAAATAAAAAAATAATAAGATTTAAACTATAAAAACTCCGCCTAAAAATATAAGATTTTCATCAAGAACATGAGAATCAGATCAATTTAAAGCACTGTATGAGAGGGGGGGTGGCAAATGACGTAATAATTGAAAAGGTTCCATCGATGCAGGTAGAAGAAAACCCATGCACATCGAGCTAGCTCCTACCTACGCATGCGGAGATTAATTATTTAAGGCAATTAAAGCAATGACTTTAATTCCAAGCAATAAATGATTCACCTCCTAAATAAATTATTCACTAGAAAAGAAAGAAAGAAAGTTGCTAGGAAGGGCTTCCATTCCAGCTTGACGGCTGTGCCTGCATGTGACAATTTATCACAGCATGCATCAGTACCGTCCGTCAACGTGTGGAGCCAGGGAGAATTGACCGCATCCAAAATCTCTTTTCCAAGGCTTCGTTGCTAAAGCTCTAGCTAGCATTCGTTCATCTTGCTGAATCGCCTCGCCACTCCTTCACCGATAACACCGTGCCACCAATTACCCTCTTCGTCTCCTCTCTCAAGTTTCATCTTCCAATTTCTTTTCCCTTCTCTTTTTCTGAAAAAACAAATCCATCCTTCAAGTTTCTTCTCTTTGTTTCCTATATCGTAACGCGCACAAAAAAAAAAAAAAACTAGTTTATTTCTAATTCAACATCTTACCTTTTATTAGATTAGATTAATATCTTAATTAAGTTTGTAAATAGACCTACATAAACACGGGGTTTGTAATTTGCTTCTATTTTTCTTTGGGAATAGAAACTATTGTGGCTTTATTTCAATAGAAAGTCTTTTCTATATATTTATACATGAATAAACATCTAAAAAATATTATAAGAACACAAATAACTTATAATATAAAATGAGCCAAAAATATATTGAAAATAAAAAATTAACCCGAATTGATAAAACTTCTTGAGTCCATGTCTGTTAACTATTACAGGCATAGTGAAAGCCAAAAAACAATCTAATTAAACTTATATCATCAAATAAAACCTTTTGACATCAAGATTAATCTCTTTTCATGATTGAAATTGTTGTCAGCTGACTATTTTCTCTTTTGTCACCGTTCTCAAACGAGTTTCTCTCTATTCTCTTTAACAAAGAGACTAGAAATAAAGAGAATTAATGAATTTTTGGACCAAAATAATAATTATCGTTAATATAAGGTTAGCTATATATTTTCTTAATACGTAATTTCTTCTAATTAAGCTATAAAAGGGTATGAATGGAGAAATAAAGTTAGTTCTCATCATCGCTTAGTGCTGGACACTCAAACAACTTGCAACCTTTGTGATATAAGTATTAAGAACACTGACCACCTTTTCATTCATTGTGATTTTGCATGGAATATTTGCATGAGAGTTCTATCTTGGTGAGGAATTAGTGGATGTTTTCCGAGGTGTTTTGATGACAAGTTATATATATCAATGGTCTGCATTGGTTACTGGAAATTTTCAAAAAGGAACTTGGAAGTTTTTATCCTTATGCACAACCTAGAATATATGGCTAGATCGAAATAATATTGTCTTTTAAGATGGTATTGTAGATCTTGGTTCCTGCTTTATCTTGATCCTTCACTGTCCTTCTTACTGGCTAAAATCCTATAATCATCAGTTCGTATATTCAGGATTTAATCTTCTAATGATATTAAGTTTTGGACAAACCAACATAAGATTTACTAATATTATGATTTAATTTGTCTATTTTTCTTTTTCATATCTCGATGTAAGTTTTCTCATTTTTTTTTATGGCTATTGCCTAAATAACCATGTTTTTATAAAAATCGATCATTATAAAAAAGAAAAGAAAAAAAGATGCCGTGGATCTTCACATGGTTGGCTTATATTTGTAGAAAAGAATTATGGAATTACTCTTTAATTTCAACCCCTTCAATGCAGGTTTCATTCGTCTCCCTCCTGTCAGTAGAACTTATCTTCATTCAGGGATTGAGATTGACATCAATTGTCCACTTCCTTATGTCCGGATGAGCACGAGCTGGTTGTAGCAATCTTCGGTGATTATTATTGGTTGTTCTATATCAAGTCTGGTCATAAATCGTGGAAGCATGCATGCATGTACAAGGGAGAGGTCTACCCCTCTCAGATGTTATTTACTACAAATGTGTGATATATGCTGTGGGTAACAGGAGCCAAGTTGTGTCCCTTGATACTTCAACACCGAACCCGAAACCAAAAATGGGTACATTCCAGATGTCAACGTGCGTGGGCGAGGAATACGTATCTTGTAGAGTCATCGAAGGGAGAGTTGCTATTTGTTAAGAGGATTTTGAAAAGGAAAGATGACGAGTTTCAGGATGTTACCTCAAAGTTTGAGGTCTTTAAACAACAGTCATCAACAAAGATCGTTGAGATAAAGAGCTGAGAAGGTGATGATGCAATATACTTGTGTGACAACTATTCCATGTCGGTTTCGGCTTTAGACTTCCCTGGATGCCTACCAAACTTAATTTACTTCACTGATGATTACAATCTCCTTTAGCGTTGTGAACCTTTTAGACCTCGTGACATTGGCGTTTTCAACATGGAGGATGGAAGTATTCGATCACATTACACTCCAAACATTGCCCACAAGGACTTGCCGCCACCGTGCCAGCACCAAACATTTAGCACCTATAATCTATTTCTCATGTAATGTTATTTGGTTGCGGCTCGTTTTCCCCTATTAATCAACCCGATCGTATACTTAGTTTTTTTCTTGTTGTAAATTGATGAAACTGCGTTGTATATTGTCAGTTGGTCATGAAAATTTTATTGATGGGAGTAGAATTACACAAGGTAGAGTGTTTAGAACATTATTGTAGGCATTGGACGTGCAATAAATATTGAGTGTTCGCAGCGGATGATTAATAGGAAAAGTCAGGCGGTAAAGCAGCCATCTTGCATGCAGGGTGCTAGGAGACAATTGGAGATACTCCTGTAAAGACCACAACTCTTTTGTTTTCAAGTTTTTAATATTATATGATATAATTCTATTTTTTTCAACTTCTGTTTGCTTAAAATAAGTGTTGCTACTCAATTTTTGACCCATGTTTCGGTAAATTTTTTAGAAAAATCCAAAAATAGCAAAAAAACATCGAAAATCCAAAAAATATGTTTTTAATATATTTGCGTCGTTTTTATTATTTTCAGCGTCGTCTAAAAAGAATTTAAATTTTCAAAGGTCTTTCAAACGCATTCAACTTTTCATGTGTCATTTTTAAAATTATTGATTTTCCTCATTGAGTCGACATTGATATTGCTCATTTTTGAAAAATACAAAAAATATAAGAAAAATCAAATTTACAAAAAAAAAAAGAAGTTGAGGGACTAAGTTTGAAAACCTAGCAATATTTTTGCCTATAAATATTGGTCCCCTGAACACACTCAAGGGGGGAATTTTGCAAAATAGGAAGAAACCACAAAAAATCATAAACCACTAAAAAAACCCTAAAATCCTAACCCTTACTTCGGACTCACCCAAGCAGCCGCACACAGCCACCCCTTGCAAAAAAAACAAAAAACCAGCCGACCCCCTCAGAAGTACCCTCTCCCAGCCAACAGAAAAGCCGCCGTCCCCGGGGCCCTCAGTGTTTGCTCTCCCAGAACAGAGCTGAGGACCCCGGCCATCTTCATCTTCTCCACTCAGCCTCCACACCGTTCCTTCATCTTCTTTTCCTTTTCCAGCCAACAACACAGAGCCCCTCTCTTTTGATTTTCTTCTTCCCCACAGCAGCCGGCAACAGACCCACGGTCACCCTCTCAGCCATCGTGAACAGCCGCCTCCAGCATTTCCTTCCCCACAACAGCCGACCACCACACCGACACCCACCGATCTGTCCATTCCTCTGCCTCAACACCGCCAGCAACTTCTCCCATCTCTCCAGCAGCAAAGCCAACTGAAGCTGACGATCAGACCACTTCGTTCTCCTCCATCTCCGTCGAATCGAACACCAGCAGCTGCACAGAGGTCGACAGCAACCCATTCACCGGCGACCCCTTAGTCTTGCCAGCCACCTGAAACAGAGAAGACTGGGAAAGAAAAAGAAACGAACAGATCTGCCCAAAACGGAGAAGAAGAGCAGAACAGATTGAAAAACAAAGAACAAAATTAAAATAAACTGCTTGTTGTGTTTTCGTTTGTTTTACAGGTCACCGCCGGCGTAGGGAGACAGAGAAGAGGAAGAGGTTCCCGATCCACCGGTTTCTGCCACCTTCATCGGCTGCGATTCACGCGCCGCCAGTAGCGGTGGCGGTGGAACCAGGCGCCGCCACTGTTCTGGCAGCTCCAGAAGTCGACCTGACACTGTTCCGAGTTGTTTTGGGTCATTTTGTAATTTTCAAATTGTTTAATGTAATATTAGTGTAATTTTGAGTTTTGTTTTATAATTTGTACTTCGTGTAAATGTGGAGGTAAAAGAAAAAAGAGAAGAGAAGAGAAGAGAAGAAAAAAACAAATAATAATAGAAAAAGAGTTGTGTGTGTTTGTATTTTTTTTGTTATGTATGTTATTGAATAAAAAAAATGAATTTAATTTATATGCACAAATATCTAAAGGACAGATAAAATCATGTTGTATTTTCCATGGAAATGTAAGAACATGTATCTACATATATTCTGGGAATTAACAACTGATTTATCAAAGTCTTAGAATTGGCTAAAATTCTTTAACATATCAAATCCGCGAAGCAGCTTACCTCAGGTAGGGTGCGTTAAGGGTGCTAATACCTTTCATAACCACAACTAGTCTCTTGCCCGTGAATCTCTGACAAGACCAGCACCCAGGTTTCCTAGTAGCCTTCAATTAAATACTAGGTGGGGACTCCAACGAACGAATCAAAGCAAAACGAGAAAAATAAAAAAATCGTCAGCCGATGCTGCGCGGATTTTGACGTGCGACAATAAGCACCACAATTATCCTATTGTGAATTCTCTTTATATATATACATCAGTAATGGAATCATCCCTTTAATTAAGCTTGTAAACAGTTCTTTCTTTATTGCTTGAAACATGGTATTAGAGCCATCTATGGCGATCCTCTCATGCTTCCCGATCAACTACCTTCATATTTCTCAACCCCTCCCCTCCAGAAATTACTAACAAGACAACGTCTGTACTAGCTGGAGCCAAATCCAGCATATGCCGAGTGGTTTTAGAAGGATCAAAAGCTGCTGTCATGGCTTCTGGCTTCTATCCCTGTGGAGGCTCTTACGTACGTTGTGGAACTCAAGAGCTCTTATGAGGTATGGCAGATCCTTGAAAGATCTTTTGGTTATGTTTCTGAAAATAGACTGTTGCAACTTCATATTCAGCTACAAGAATTAACCACTGATGATGAGTCTGTAGCTCAATTTCTTTAAGAAGCAAAATATATTGCTGATTAGTTAGAGGTCTCTGGACACCCTTTGACTCCTCGAAGTTCAAAGCAATAATTTATAAGAATCTTGGTTTTGAATATATATATATGCATCACAATATAATTGCGGACTATCGGTCCAAGGAAAACAGGTTTCCCTTTTTGATCTCCACGGACAATCGCTGGCTCATGCATGAAATTCTTCTCAACACAGTTAAAAACACAAGAAACCTTCTGCTAGTATGATTCAGAAATCCAACTCTTCTAGTTCCCCCCCATCTCAGCAGTCCTCTAATGCTGGTAGTTGCTCTTTTATGAACTATTGTGCAGGCAGCAATTATTCTGATGGTTCCAACAGGTCTTATAACAGCAGCTCCGTGTAAGAGACGCTATGATCAATGTCAGCGTCCCAACAGGTCTTATAAGAGCACATCTTTCAATTCTGCACCACTGTCTCCTAATACAGGGAAAGGAGCAAATGGGTGAGAACATGCATTTAAAATTGAAGGATGTCACCCTCGTTTTTGAAGCTGATCACATGCAACCGAACCGGTCTAAAAGGTGGTTGGAGGTGTTTTTTACATAGATATCGAATCAAGTGTTGTGCATGCATGTGAAGTGATGTGGAAACACATGCTGCATCATAAGGAATGAGTTCTGGTTTTGAAATAATATTTTCCTGGAATCTTATATCATCACTAAGAAAAATTCCATGTCAAGGCATTTTCTTAAATTATGTGATCATGGTTGTGAAGCAGGGATTAATTTTCTTATTTGATGCACCAAAGCATGATTTAATTATAAGCACTGTATCAGGTTGTTTTGACAAAGTTGGCTAAATAGAGTAATACAACGCTCTAAATTTCAATGTGATCAAGTGTTGATATCCATCTAGTAATAGTTTGAAGATTGATCAGATTCCTAAACCGCAAAATATGAACAAATTCAGATGCAGAATCCAAAGGGTTTAATAGCTCTTATGTCTACGTACATATATAATAGCTTGCGATATTAATTGTCACTGCTATGCTTTAGTGTGAAGCTATGAGAATCAAAATGAAGCATAGGAGAGCTTTTGCATGTGATATTGAAGCTCAATAAAACTGTTGAGGGGCCAAAATGCATGAGAGAAGTAGATGCTGATATTGTTAAAGCTGGTAGGTGGGCTGTGATTCTCTCCCGAGCGTGAAAGGGTGGCTACACAACGATGCCCTCTGCAAAAAAAAACAGCATAATATTATCAGACGAATAGTATTGCATGGATCAATGCAAATCAAATATCTGATTTTGACTGAAGAACCATTGCAGCTTTTGATGAGCTTTTTGGTTGTTTGAACTGTTCTCTTCCTCTTTTTCATGAGAATAATAATTAAGCGGTAAATCATCATTTATCCTAGGCAGTCACTGGTGACTCAATATCCTGGAGGGGCCTTTTGTCTGGTACAGCGCATATCCTCGGCAGCAACATGTCTATTCAATAAAGAAGAAAATGAATGAAGGAAGGAACAAGAGTAGCATGCTATATATTCAATAAAAAGAGAAAGAAAGAAGATACGTACGGTCAAGGATCGAGAGAGGAGAGTAGTGCGTGCGTAGAAGATGCATGAGTTAATTTAGGGTTTCTTTCTAAAATGTGTGTACATTTATTTTTATTTGTAAATAATTGCTGTAGCAGCGGCGAACGAACGTGAAATTCACGCCCAGGACACGAGTCACCAGTAGTCGACTGATGATCAGGAGGTTGCTCATTGTGTGACTATATTTAGGACCTGCAGGCATATATATCTAATTGTATGTATTGAGTTTACGATCATATCTTAATATATATAAACTTAGCTAGCTAGCCCAAGTGCCTTGACAATGAATAAAAATTAATAATCAAGGTTTATAGGGATTGCGTACATTGAATTTTATTGACAAAATCAATCTTAAGATTGATCATATTGATACTAGCTATAAGGGCCTTGATATATATATAGTTTTGTCCATTATTGAGTGGAGCTAGCTGGTAGCCGTTTATTAATCTTCTTGGCTGCGTCTCCCAGCTTTGATCATATATAGATAACAATAATCGATGGTATATATGCGCGCATGCATGCATGTCGTTAATTTTCCCTTGAAAATAAACTTATAATGAAACTGCGCGCTGGGACCATATAGTAATTATTCTAATGGATGACTACATGCATTCTATTATTTTATGTATATATGCCATAGAATTAATATATATGGCGACTTAATTTGTTCCGTTTCGATGACTATATATATATATGCTAGCTCTTCCTTCATGATGTTAACGAGAGGATGCAAAAAACACATCGATCCTTCGTAATTAGGTTAAATTAATAAAGGGATTCATGCCATATATAATATATGTGTGTGTGCGTGTGTGTCTTCTCACATAGATCGATCGATCCAAAGCTTATTTATTAGTTTGTTTAAGCATATCCAGAAGCCTTAATTATTCTCTCCTTTTTACTGTACGTGGCCATAGAACAAGATTAACTTAATTATAAGCAACCTTTATATATATATATATATTCACACCCTCGCACCAATTAAATGCTTCTACTATAATTATTCATTATAAAAAAATAAAAAATAAAAAAGCAAAGTGGTGCCATTCTGTTAAAAGAGGAAGAAGAAGAAGAAGAAGATAGGGTGCGATTCTCATGCATAATTTAATTGGATACAGTTTTGCGAAAGATTCGATTACACTTGGCGTTCAAGATAGAGGACTAGTTTAATTTTAGATTTAATTATTGGAATATAAAAAAGACAAAGACTTGTGAGATGACATGTTCCCCTCCTGACATTTCTAGATTGCAAAAGAAACAGCAACTGATAAAGGGTCCATCTGTCATGCTCACGTGGACCCCTTCTAGCAAAGTTTAGAGATCAGAAATCATCGTCTTTTACCGTTCATCACCAGCCACTGGCATCATCATCGTAGGCAAGATCATCCTCGACTTTCTCTGCCGCGTCATCAGCAACATGGTCTTCCAAAGCATCAATGCCCTCAGCCAATGCCAGTCCACCTAAGACCCCACCCACCGCACCCACGGCCAATCCTGTCCCCGTCCCTCCAAACTTACTTTTCTTCTTCTCCTCCACAACCACAGGTTGCTGCTCTCCATACCCGTAACCCCCATAACCGTAACTCGGCTGCCCGTATGCCGGAGGTGGAGGAGCGCTGTACGGATACCCTGTTGGCGGAGCTGCTGTTGAATAGTACGGATTTGGCTGCGGTGGTGGTGCACCATAGGGTGTCGCGTAAGGGTAGTCTCTCGAAGATGACGGAGGAGGAACCCCGTAAGGAGGTTCACGGTAAGCATCAGGAGCACGATAGCGAGGGTCTCTAATGGTGACCTTAACGTCGAGTTTCCCCTGTGGTCTGCCGGAAGGACGCTTGAGCTGGAGAGCGCGGGTGGCTCGTTCTCCGATGTCGACATCGTCGAGAACGTCAATGAGCTTGAGCTTAGCGGAGCCGATGAGGGGCTTGGTGCCTTCCTCGGAGCCGGCGTGGACGATGTCGATGTGGAGGGTGTGGTCTTCTATGCGACCAGATGGTAAGGGGATGACCAGAGTTTGGTCCCAAAAAGGAGAGGTGTCGCCTTCGTCGTCGACTCGAGTGGAGCATTTGTAGTTGGAGTCAACCCACACGACAGCATATGGCTTCAAAGAGCCATGGCGCCAGTTAACGTTTTTGAGGTCTTTGGCGGAAGAGATGGTGACTTCAACCTCGTATCGAGAAGCCATGATCTGGTCTTTGGAGCCTGGAATACTTTGTGCATGCGGCAAGCAGCTAGCGTGGCGGGGATGTATTTATATATAGGTTTCAGTACTCGGACTTCGGACTTGTAGTTGGGGTAATTAAGGAGATAATTAATGGTCTAGAATGCCCTCGTGATTTGTTTGCGTTTGCCCATATATATATATATATATCCATTCAGCACCAGTGTGGTAATTTTGTACGGTAGGTGAAGGTGATTCCTTAATGCGCATGGCAGTAACGGCTAAGAATGTAATTTTAGGCGAAAGATAAGGATTTCTGGGACAGGTACTTTTTCTCTTTCCTTTTTGATTTTGATTTTGATTCTTCCATGTATAAAAGAAGGCATGATAATAGCATCTATGCTATTTTGAAGTGTCAAAATATTAATATGATATCTTAAATATAGTTTTTAATTTTACGTCTGTGTATTTCAAAGTAAAATTAAAAGCCATTAATAGCTTTCATGATGCATTCCCATTAATTAATGGAGCTATTAATTAAGAGGAAATTAAAGGCTAAAAGATAGTTCTTTAATTAGCTGTGCTTCTTCTTTTACCTCCTGCGTTGCGTTTGGAGATGCCCTCGTGCTTAAAGTTGGATGTTCTTTAACCAAAATCCGGGACAAGGCAAGGCATAAAGGCGATAGGAATTAGGATGCAGCAAAGCAAAAGGCAGAGAAGAGTGTAATTCATAGATGCTTCTTCTAGGCTTGCACGCGGGTTCAACACGGGAAGCAAGCATTGAGATAGACCGCCCATGGCTCGTAGGGCCAGAAACATAATTGTCATAATCAAATTATTCCCTTCTCTTTCTTTATAAGCGGCCCGGCCCGTGTGCAATAGTAGTATTAATAATAATTAAAAAAAAAAGTAGTAGTTGTTGTAGTGTTGTGGTGACAACAATAATACTGTTGTTGTTACCACTACTACCATTATAAATAATAATAATGACACGAGAGAGAAGAAGATGGGGAAGAAGAATAATAATGATAATAAAAATACTAATAATAATTGTTGTAATAATAGTGATAAGGACAATACCAATAGTAATAACAATAATAATAATGATGATGATGATTATGGTATTAGTTGTTAAAATAATAATAATATTAATAGGAATGTTGCTATTATTATTAATAATGATAATATTAGCAATAGTTGTGATAATGATAACAACAACAATAATAACAATAATTTTAATAATAATATAAATAATTATGATGGTCTGATAATAGTAATAATTATGGTATTATTTATTAATAATAGTAGTTGTAGTGATCTTGATTCTTATTTTTTGAATTATTATTTTTTAAAATCTTTTGGTATGAATTATTATTGTTTGAATTATTAATTTTTAAAATCCTTTGAAATTAAACTTTGTGATTTTTTTAAAGTGGATGCTTCAAGTTTAATGACTTAGTTCATGGGTTTAAAATGTTAAAATATTTATAAAAAAAAAGCTTTATAATTCTTTTTATTTTTAACCAGGTTATTCCAGTTACATGATTTAAATTGTGGGTTTGATGAAATGTCCCATGTTGGCTTAACTCTAATTAACATTTTTACATATTTGTTATAAATGGTTTTTTTATATTTTTTGTGCTTATTTTCAGTACATGAACATTATTTTTTATTCAAAAACTTATTCAACCTCATAGCGAAGCGCGCAGATACGAAGGTTAATCCACACTAAACAATATTTATCTAAAAGAAGTTGTGTAAGAAAGGAAATGAGTACTGCATGCATACTATATTATAAAATTATAAGATGGATACTATAATTTAAAGTGTTGAACTAATTGCTGGGTTAATGGGTTACAATAACAAGACTAATGGAGTTGAGAGCCAGATGCCTTTGTTATTCAAATATATCAAATTAAACACCTAGTGTGATGGGTGATATATATCTACGTTTAGGTAGCAGTGTAGCACCATGAGAAGAAGAAGTCTTTGAAGATTTTTGCAAATGATTCTCAAGATGGACATGGCATATATGCAATGCATGTGCGAATTTGTTGTTGTCTTCTCTATATATTCTCTTTGGTGAAAGAGAAAACTGAAACTATCCTTAATGTAAATTCATATATATATATATATATATATATATATGGACAAACTTGAAGAAATAATTATTTGGTATTTGTTAAATAATTAAGTGATAAAAAGGAAAATAAAAAAAGTACGGGTCTATTTTAGTGATAAAAATAATAAAGTAAACTACTTACTTTTTTGAGATGGTTTAAGGCCACGCTTGATTAATGTTTCAATATAAAAAAAAGGTAAAAAAATAACAAATAGTTTAAGGTTACATTTGATAAATGTTTCAGTATAGTAAACCAACAGATGAAGAAATGAAAAAAAAAAAAAACATATTTTACCAGAGGAATAAAGACACAAAGACATAAAACAGATAAAAAAAGGACAAAAACATACTTTATTAAAATAATAATTATATAAAAATATAAAATAAATAAATTTTTATTATTTCTATCATTCTTACATAGAGATAGTTATCAGCCAATACCTTAAAAACTGCATCAAATCTTTTTCTCTTCCTATTTTTCCTTTGAAGAGTGTCTAAAGCTAATTAATAGATATTGGGCCATATAAGGCTTTACACAATACCAAGTAATTGATATTGGGCCGAATTGGAAGCTCAAATGTAAAACCCTAACTAAAGCGTGAAAAACCCAAGGGAAAGAAGAAGCTCTGCGACCTCCCCACACCGCTTCTTCGCTCTCTTCTTCTTTGGCCAAAAATGGTGTGGTCTCGTCTCCTCCCAAAACCCTCCCATATCCGTCTCCTCTCTAGATCCCTGATAACTCCACGACCTCATAACTCCACCTCCTCCACTTTCCTCCTCCTCAGCAGACCCTTTTCTACTAACGACGACGACGACAACAACAACAAAAGAGACCAGCCAGGTTACAACATCTGGCAACTTTCCGCAGAAAATGAAGGGAATTTCGATTCCTTCTTCCCACAAGACTCGGACACTGGCCTTCCTGGCATCACCGATTCACCTGTGACCGCCAAGGGGGAGGATGAAGAGTCGTGGTTAAAAGAAGATGAAAATGGTGACGACGGAGGTCGATATATATTTGATCGACTCGAGAAAGATGTGATTAATGAAAGGAGCGTTAGTGATATTGGTGGTGAGTGGCGGACTTCATCGTTGGGGGTGAAGCAGTGGAGTTTTGAGGAGGAGGAGAAGGAGGATAAGGTGTTTGATTTTGGAGAGGGTGTACTACGGAGTGGTGAAGGTAATATTAATTGGGGCGAGAATGTTCCAAGTGAGAGAAGTGCCGAAGAGGAGAAGATGCTTGAGAAAGAAAAGGAAGAACTCAATGCCGTTCTCAAAGGCAAGCAAGCAAGCTCCCCTTTTCATTTATTTTCACTTCTTTGAATGAATGAACGATTATATAAGCTCGAAGTAGTTACTGGGTTTTTTTGGGAGAGTATTGATAGGGCTGGCTTTAATGAGTAAAGTTCAAGTCTATACTTAGCAATTATGTCTTTCCCTATAGAATAGAGCTTACTGATTAATGAGTAGAGTGTCAAAAATGCTATCTTTGCATGACGCACATTGAAATAAACTTGCTCTACTTGTAGAAGAATGAATTGAGTGATCCACTTGATATCTTACTTTGATGACACATAGCATATTGGGCTTTCTGGTCTACAAATTCTGAAACATCATTAATTTATCATGCGATCCTCTGGACTGTATATGCAGTTTAGGTGTCTCCTTGTGCTTGGGACAATTAACCAATGACGTTATGTTAGGCTATTGAGTTAATTTATACACCGGGTTTAGAATTTCACCCTTACTTGATTGCCTGCAAGCGGCAATACTGTTAGAAATGAAATACTCGTCAAAGCTATTCTTTTTACTGCATTACTCGCACCATATATTGAAGATGTAAATATCTGAATCCCATCTTGGAAATATCAATAGCAAAACTATGTGAAAGCATATGTATCATTGAGCTGTTTTGTCAAATGGTTTATTCAAAACTATTTCACCCGTCAGCCGTTTTCTATTGTGTTATTCTTTGTGAAAATTATTTTTCATTTAATGAAATTACTGAATGACAAGGTGCAATCTGAAAATTATTTTCTTGCATGTTAACTAATTCAATCATATGCTTTTTCTGCTGCTGGTGGATCACGGCTGGTGATAGTCTCTGAAAGTTTATATCGATCCATATTGCAGGTCCAAATCGTGCTTTTGGTGACCTTATTGCAGCATCCGGAATAACAGATGCAATGTTGGACAGTTTAATTGCCCTCAAGGATTTTGACGGGGTTGAAGGATTGCCTCCTTTAAGTGAGTTAGAGGATATGCGTTATGAAAAGAACATAATGAAATCCCCAAGAGCTGAAATAGAACGCCAGAAACAGGAAGAAATTGCTAGAGCTAGAGTGAGACAGGTAGATGATAAAGGAAGAGCTTATGGAACAGGAAGAAGGAAATGTAGCATTGCTCGTGTTTGGGTTCAACCTGGTGATGGAAAATTCATTGTTAACGACAAACAATTTGATGTCTATTTCCCAATGCTTGATCATCGTGCTGCCCTTTTGCGACCTTTCTCTGAGACAAAGACCTTAGGTCTTTGGGATGTTACTTGTACTGTCAAAGGCGGCGGTGTTTCAGGTGAGCTTAATTGTTCCTAGTTCACAGAATATTACATATGTTATTGTTATCTCTCTTTTTAATTAAGGTACCATCCACAATAGCTTAAGTTAACCCTCTGTAAAAATTAAAGAAAACTTGTTTTTTCTCTCACTTACAACATATAATCTGGTTTACACCCTTTTTTTTGTAATATGGTACAGAGATACTTCTCTTGTTGGATAAAGTGCATATAATTATTTTGTAGTTTTCATTAACTCTTATTTTTGGTATTTGACAAGATTCTTCTCTCCACTTGCATGGAGTATATTGTTACAGGCAAATAGCTCTTTCTTTTTTAATAAAATTTAAGAACAGCTCCAATTCCATGAGTACATGAGATTAAGTTTATTCATGTTATGGTGCTCTTATTGTAGCATCTTCTTAAAATGCTTTCCTTTCTCTTGGTGGCTTACCTGCCTGTTTTCATTTGGTGGTTGATCCAGAAGTTAGTTCATCACCTGTGTTTTCTTTTCTTGTATTCTAAGTGCCTTTGATTGATATATTGAATCTTATTTTAAGTTGATTTTACAATTGTCTTGTGAAGGCAGCCACTAGGTTTTTGGAAAGCTCTTTGAGCAAATTCTTCTGAACTTTGTTGTAGTGAAAGATGGAAGGGTTGAAATTGTAAGGGAGTTCAACATTTTTAGACGTAACTAGCCTTTGAGAACTGCAATATTTTTATAGTCTTTCAGTGCAATATCCATTTGTCTGCATGCTCCATTTTCCCATTGTTATCCTTCTCCTGACCAATGCTCTCCATTACCTAGCACAGACAGGATTGTGTCTCAGGATATCAGCATATTAGTTAAACTATAGCTGGGAACTGATGGTTAGTTGAGTTGAGTCATTCTTGTGGTTGTTGTCATTGAACCTTTCCCCCTCCATTTATCCTAATCCAACTGCTATTCTCATTTGTTATTGCCCACGGTCATAAAACACTATCATTTGTCTTCAGATAAAAATCGTTTTTTGTTTTGCTTGCTAGTTTCTGAGCAAGAGATGAACTCTATTTCCTATTCCATTTGCTTACCTTTTATCTCAAGTATATAGAACTTTGGATATGCCAGAATATAAGCACATGTCATCTTCTACTGTTGCATGGTGGAAACTCAAAATCAGAGGTTAGCATTATTGCAATATGTCTGCAAGGGGTGATTCTAATTTAGTGGTAATTGGTTGGGCAGTGAAGTAAAAGCCCTTCTTGATTTACACAAATTCATTTGAAACCAGATACTCCTAGCTTTCATGTGTAATAATAATATTGAGGATGTCATTTCGCGAATCATAGTTCTCTTTATCTAGCCTTTCCTTGTGTTTCTCTTGGTATGAAATTCTTTTTCATACAATCACAATTGCTGCAATGGAATTTTGAATTGTTTTACATCTAAAGCATGCGCTTTATTTATCTTACTTTTTTTATGAGTTCCTTGCCATTTTTTTTGTGATTGAATTTTTGCATTTCATTAGGTTCCAACTTGTATCTGTGAAGGTTGTGTTCGATGATTGTCTTTTCAGGCCAGATATAAGTGATTGCAGGGGGTTTTTTATTTTACTTTTTATCCTTTTTCCCATCAAATGGAGAATGGCCTGACCTCTGATAATTCTTTATAATGTTATGCTTAACGTATATGAGAGTTGAGAACCACATTCTGCACAGCTTAATTTTTAGTTCAAATCATTTATATGGTGACAGGTCAAGTTGGAGCCATTCAGTTGGGGATCAGCAGGGCCATGCAAAACTGGGAACCAGACTTGCGTCCCACACTCAGAAGTGGTATGCTTATGAAGCATGTTGTTTTTGTTTTAAATGCTTCTCTTTTATATCAAGCTTTGCTGTAATGAATTCACACGCTATCTTTTTAGAATAAATTAACATATTATTGGCTGTGAAAATCACACCTCATTTTGAATGACAGCACACTGCCTCATTTTGGTTCCAAACTTGGCTCCTGGCATTGAATACTAGTTCTTCTGTGATGCACTTCTTCCATCATAAGCTTCAGGTCTTCACTTGTGTTAGATATAATCGATATCTAATATGTTTATTTTTGTGTTACCAGGCGGTTTCTTGACGAGAGATCCACGTGTGGTTGAAAGGAAAAAACCAGGAAAGGCAAAAGCAAGAAAGAGCTTCCAATGGGTCAAACGTTAATCAAAGTACACAAGTTCTGCTCTTTTGTACGACTGCTTGTCCATGAAACCTCAATATTCAAATTTACATGATGACACAATAGTGTGAGGTTCATTTGGCTGACAGTGAAATTTCTCATGGTGGTAGCTTGTAATCCATATTTACATCACCAGTCGTTGGAGAGCCTGAGAAGATTTTCTTATGTTTTCCTATTCTTTTGTCCTTGATATGAAATGCAACCATTTCAGATTTTGTTTAGTTTTCTCGGAAACATTCCAAAAACCAGTGTTATTCAAGCCGAATAACTTGTTTCAGTAGGTGAAACTCGTTTTGCACTTGCAGTAATGTGCTGTGAAATTCCATTCTGAATACTGTAACTCTGCTCTTTGTTCGAATACGTCTCTCATATGACGAGAGACTAGTGCACCCTAAAGTTCCACCGCTCCTCCTTCCCCACCTGACTGGGGGAGGGGGTGAGCTGGTGCAGTTGCAATTTGTATAGAGATAAATAATATCTTATTTATTTATCATAAATTTAATAATTAATAACTGTGTCCTCATGATTTTATTTTGAAAGTTAAAAATCTATGACTAGTAATTAGTAAACAATCCTGAAAGCATATCTGTGGGACAATTGTTTTCAACTAAAAAAATTCTTACTAAAAAAACTTCAAGACAAAAATGATCTCTTAAATGACACTTAGACATTGGATTATATGATATTAGCATCTCAATTAATAGACGGCCAAGTAAACAGTGGGAAACCGCAAATACAAAGTTTCTTGCAAATTCTAAAAATGTTAGGGATCAATTTGAGAATTGACTAAACTAAAGGGACGACCAAAAGCAAAACACAACATTCGAAGAGAAGGGTTGGAGCTATACATGTGGCGGCCTATTACTACTGGGCTTTGACAAACTCGAAGTAACAGTCTTGGTCCATTTACTATCACAACCTTCTTCAGAGAATAAGGCCATGCCATCCAAAGAAAAAACCCTAAACCCTAAAATCAGACACTATAAAGTGAGGTCGAGTTGGGCGGCAAAAGCTCGGTGTTCGCCTCCCTCCCATCTGTTTGCAGCTCAAGCCTCTTCTTTTCTCTCTACTTTCTTCTAAGTCTTAGCGGCCAGAAGCAGAGATGGCTCCCCCAAGAGGTAGATAAAGTTTTTCACTTTTTCCTTGTTGCAAGGCTTGATAATTGTGTCGTTTGCTCTCCCAGTTCACAGCTAAAGTGATGACATTTTATCAATGGTTTGTCTTATTATTTACGAAACAAAATCTCTCGCATTTCCTTTAATTCCCGAAAGTATTAAACTTTATAATAAACATTAATACCATTTCTAATGACTTAACTAATCTCTTTTTTTTTTTTCTTTTTTTTGGTTGAAGTGGTTTTTTTTTCTTGCTTTACACTTTATACATTATTGTTTAGAGCATGCCCTGTTTTTTTATATATATATATATGTGTGCATATATGAGCAGGACGAGGTGGCAATGGTGGTGGTTTCAGGGGAGGCAGAGGTGATGGAGGAGGAAGAGGTAGAGGCAGAGGTTTTGGAGGAGGAAGAGGAGGTGGGGGTGGAAGGGGTAGTGCCATGAAAACCAGAGGTGGTGGGGGAAGAGGCCGTGGTGGTGGAAGAGGCCGTGGTGGTGGAGGAATGAAAGGTGGGAGCAAGGTTGTAGTGGAGCCTCATAGACATGAAGGGGTGTTCATTGCTAAGGGTAAAGAAGATGCTCTTGTTACTAAGAATATGGTTCCTGGTGAAACTGTCTACAATGAGAAGAAGATCTCTGTCCAGGTATTACTTTTGTTCAAATGTTATCTCCATTGATGAAATTGCATCTTTTGTGAAGACTCTGGAATGTTGATTCTCTGTTGCATCAAGTTTCTCTTTTCTTGTTTGGAGAATATGTTGTGCTGTTTTTATTAGCCTTATTAAATCATGCTTTTCTTCTCAGAATGAAGATGGAACTAAAGTTGAATACAGGGTTTGGAACCCCTTCCGATCAAAATTGGCTTCTGCCATTCTTGGTGGTGTTGATGATGTTTGGATCGTAAGTTAATTCAACGGTTTGATAGAATTTGTTTCAAATAACCTGCTTATTGACATTGTGTACTCTCGTCCTTTTGTTTTCTTGTTGTATCAAGAAACCTGGTGCTAAAGTTCTTTACCTGGGTGCTGCTTCTGGCACTACTGTTTCTCATGTATCTGATATTGTTGGCCCTGTAAGTATTATTTATTTGTAAATTATAGTTTCCTTCGTTGTCTACTCATAAGGATGTAGCGTAAAATGTTTAATTTGTTTGTAGACTGGAGTGGTATATGCAGTAGAATTTTCTCACAGAAGTGGCAGAGACTTAGTTAACATGGCAAAGAAACGCACCAATGTTATTCCCATCATTGAAGATGCCAGGCATCCTGCCAAGTACCGCATGCTAGTTGGCATGGTTGATGTGATCTTTTCTGATGTTGCTCAGCCTGATCAGGTTTGCTTCTTTTGTAATTCTGTTCAGATCATTCCTTCTAATGAATTACAGCCCCGCTGTGGAACAACTATCACCATTTTGGAAAAAAAATTGAAATCTTGTTTTGAATTCTTCAAATGATTTACTACTGAATTATTTGTTTGTACTGAATGAACATGGTTTTTGTGTTTTCTGTTTCTGCCAAGTACTAGCACAAACTCCATTGACAATATCATATTTCACTTATTTCTGTGATAATTAACTATAGTTTGTTCATGTTTTTATTGGTTTTTCACTCTTCTAGTTGGTTTCATTATTTGAAATTTTTGAAAGTTTTTTCTTTTTGGCATATGGCTGGGACTACTGGGGTATCGAATCCCTTTCGATCCCCAAGCTTTTGTCTCTCAGTGTCAGTGTTGGCCCAGCAATGTGCTCTCACTGTTGGTTTATTTCATTCAAGGCATTTTAGTTTATTTCTTATGGTACTTTCCACATTGATTGGAATAGAAGCTTATAAGTCCACGCATATGATGAATTTACTCGGATTCCCCTTCAAGACTTAATGGGTGATGTAAAATCGAGTTTCTGATGCTTACTGAAATACCAAGCAGCTTTTTCCCATATCATTGACACTGAAATCCTTTTGAGACTTCTATTATTTTCTTTATTATTACTTGTTTGTAATTTTTAAAATCTAGCATACGATGAAGTACTCGGATTCCCCTTCAAGACATCATGGGTGATGCAAGACCGAGTTTCTGATGCTTGTATGAATCATATAATTTTTTATTTTCAGTATTTCAAATGTGTCATCTCTCTTTTCTCTCCTGGGCACTTTATTTTTCATCCTTTTTATGTATTTTCAGAAATTTTCTGTGCTTGTTATTCACTGTGTAATTGTGGTCTGCTTTGAAATATACTAGTTTGAGAGTATGAGTGGAGTATCATTATGCGATGCATGCAATGTTATTACGTTTACATTTTATATTGTCAATTGTGCTTGCAGGAAATTGCTGCCATGCTATTTTGCTTTCCTTCAAGTAAATTTTAGCTTTTTTATACATCTTGTTGATACTCTTGTATGAAAAAGGGAGCTTTAATTGATCAAATCCATGTGATTTTTATCCATTGTCATGTAAATGCAACTTTTTGTTAGAGGCAGCAGTATTTAATATTCACGTCTAGAAATGTCTAAAAGCTTGCACTATGTATATATTTGGGATACCCATAAGGATGTTTTAGTGGCCAGCTTCATTATGACAGATGTCTGTTTATGTTTCAATAAATATCTATATAGCCTTTTGTTCGTTCTGTGATTATCAATTTGCCATTGTGAAATGTGTCAAAGCTCCCATGTATCGTGCTAGTTTAGCTCATTCCCTGACGAGAACGGTCACTGCACCTGTAAAAAATATTAGCAGTTTGGTTTGATTGCTTTTGACTATATTGCATAGCCCATTGTCAAATGATTATGTACGTTCTTTCAATCCCTTTTGACTGAGGCATGTAAGTCGTGCGCTTCTGCAGGCAAGGATTTTAGCACTCAATGCTTCCTATTTTCTGAAGTCTGGGGGTCATTTTGTTATTTCAATAAAGGTGGGCCTTTTATTTCCCGACTACCAACTTTGCCTTCGTCCTGCTCTTGTATTGATGTGATTATTTTGTGACCAGGCAAATTGCATAGATTCCACTGTCCCTGCCGAGGCAGTATTTGAAAGTGAAGTGAAAAAGATGGTGCAGGAGCAGTTGAAGCCTACTGAGCAGGTGACCCTCGAGCCGTTTGAGCGAGACCATGCCTGTGTGGTTGGTGGCTACCGTATGCCAAAGAAACAGAAAGTTGCAGCTTAGGGATTTAGGCTGTATTGTTTCGCATTGCTCTTTAGGAATTAGAGGGACAAGAAAGCAAATGTGAAGTTTTGGGGCTATTTTTCTCTGTTCATCATTGTTTGTAACGAATTGATATCGAATTTAAGTGAAACTGAGTAGCAGTGTTTGATGGTGAAGTAAGGAAATGAACAGGACACATCTCTTTATCTTAGTTCGAGCGCCTTCACGTGGCGACGCTTTATTTTTGGACTCTAGCAACTAACTGGATCGATACTTTTCACCTTGTGTTTGGACTCTAGAACAGAAATCTTTAGAGGGAAATAGCATGTCATGTGAAAAATCACGGTGAGGAAAGAGGAGGAAAAAAAGATAGAGATCAAAGAGGCATATACTGAAGTTGCTTTAGTGACTGCACTACTGCTGGTGTTATAAATATCATGAATTCAACTATACTAAGATAATATAGTCAATTGTGATTGAAGTCGAATCATTCAAAAACAAGCCAGCTCTGTCATCTTATTTTTAGTATATTCTGTCAACTATACTAAAAACATTTTAAAAATCAATCTCAATCCCAATTACTTAAACCTAAATCAGCTGCCTGAACAGGGTGATTGTGAGATGTGATCTCCGGGGGGAAAAGTAAATAATTTTCAATTTTTAGAAGGCTCTGGTATTTGAAATGAAAAAATAAAAAACAAAAAGTTTCTTGAAGCACAATTAACTCAGCTGATTACATTGTAATTTACACAGCTTAACTGTCTAATGTCAGAAGTGGGATTTGAACCCACGCCCTCTCACGAGGACCAGAACTTGAGTCTGGCGCCTTAGACCACTCGGCCATCCTGACCTCTTGTAGTCTCGGTTACTTCATTCTATATTCATCTGCTTTCTTTCATGTGTGTTAGACACCAACCAATTGGTTACACGTAATGCTATTGTATGCATGTAAATATATATTTATTGCTGGTAAAGACTTAATTTATCTATAATATTCATGTAATATTAAATCAAAGAATTTAATATTTAATTTATGAGTCTATACTAAATATAAAATTCATGGAACAAAAATGCTTTAAAAAAAAATTATAAAATTGTTATAATTATGAGATTTTTATTATATCAAAGCGTTGTTCTTAAGATTTTCTTGGTTGATGCTCTATTAAATATTAAATATTTATTAGAGCCTTATAGACCGGTACATATTATATTATTATTTTTATGAAAGGAAGTAGCTGTTTTTATAAACTGAGATATAAAAGATACCTAAAACTATATGTAAATGCTTCTTATAAAACATTTATATAAAATTGACCTGCATGACAATTTCATATGGAGAGATCATTCATGTTGTAACATCCTTATATCTGGGATAAAACAACAATCACATGGCGAATAGAAAACAAGGTAATTTTAATATATATATGAAAATCTACTAAAATTTTGGTAGAGTCTCCCATATACCGGGAGGTCTCAAGTTATCGACATATAACTTGTTTACACTTCTAATATTTCACATCTAATAACTCAATCATGATCCAATTCTCCTGAGTCTCAATCCCACAAACATCATTATCATCACGACCATAATATTTATAATATACATTGAACAACAAATATCATTATAGAGGAATAAATGAGATAAACATGTATACATGGACACAATCGTATGAATTTCAGAGTTAAGATTATCTATTCAAGTTTAAACATCAATTACACAAATTAAGTTATATAAACGTTGTAATATTATAAAATACAAGGGTATACTTCCTAGAACCAAGATTATAAAAGGTGAACACAAGTTAGGATCTACTCCTGTCATGCATGCGATGATCCTGAAACAAAATACATATTATTGAAATATGAATATTACAATAAATACAACAACATAAATATCCAACAATTTAAAAAGACAAACATGCATGCATATTCTATTCACTTTTTCCTTCTGGTTTTCATTGAAACTCTTTTTATTCAACTACTAAAAACCGTTTCCTCTTTCATTATCAACCTCTATTCAAGATTTCATAAGATCAACCACAATTATTTTCGTCTAACACATTACTGATACCAATTTCACCAGTATCATCATCACCCCGTGGGAGTCGATGAACATCGATCTCTTTACCCGGGACCCTAACATACACTAAATATATGTTAGTTGTTGCAAGGTGATTCCCTTACTCGGGATCCTAACATACACTAAATGTATGCTAGCCAATACACGATCCCCTTACCTGGGATCCTAACATGCACTAAATAAATGTTAGTCAAACATGATAATCCTCTTATCCGGGATCCTAACATACATTAAATGTATGTTAGTCAAAACATGGTGCTAGTTCATGCCCTATAACACATTTCTCATATTTAATTTGTTAGCGCTAATCTCATCACTTGGCAGTTCATAAAAGAACCATTCACCTTGAATAGACATACATTTAGAATACTATCCAAAATATCAACATCATTACACAAACTTTCATTCTTTCCCATAATATCTAACATTCACCAATTCACATTTCACATTAATAACATCTTAAATCATGAAATTTAAATAGAAAGTACAAGTGCAGATCACCTACCGCAGTAGAAACTCTACTCATGCTCCTCTACTACTGCTAGGAATTTCCCATATCAAAAAAAGAATGTCTAGAACCAGGATATATTAAAATAGTACACATCGACAACAACACAAGCGGGCATCAACTCAACTAACCCTCTCATCTCAGCACGAAGCAACTCTCTAGAGATTTTGAGCTAAGTTTTTAAGACATGCCATTGCTAATTTCTTTCAAAATCGATGGTTGTGAAACTTTCCAGTAATGGAGTTTCTGTGTTGTTTACCCATGATTGCTCCTTTCTTTCTTTCACTTAAAGAATTAGTTAAGTAATTCTTTCAAGCTAGTCGGGATGACGAGTTTCAAAAACTTCCCATATATTTTCATGATTCTGAAATTCTTCACCGTATCACTGCATTTTGAAACTCGTTAACCTTCACTCTAATATTATATATTATATTAGTCGTTTGAGCTGCACATTAATTAATTATAAGATAATATTGATGCCTCTGCGCGTCGGTCTTCAATTTTTAATATATATGCAGCTCAAAATTTATATATGGGATGTCGCGGGCCATTTTTAATTCGATTTAATTTTATAGCAATTATTTAAAACAGGCATTCATTAAAAAAAGAAGAAGCCAAAATCCCTTTTATTTTTATTTTTATAAAAGATGTTTAATTCTTATCAAATATTCAATGAGCATTTCTTTTTCAGAATTCTACATATTAGATTTATATATTACCATCGGATAACTTTTCAAATATCATCTTAATAATTCCATGAACAACAATACAATACAAGTTGATTGGGATGTAACCTTGTCAACGTACTTCCCTTTAAAAAAGAGGATGGAGTCGAACTCGTGTTAGTTGAGTTGCAGTTGCTTTGACACTAAGAGAAGCAGAAAAGTTCCCTTCAACAAAACTTTTCATGTCCTACGTCGAAAGCAGTCCATACGTATTATATTACACTTGTTCTGGCTATTAATTCAATGAGCATCGAAAGTGCTAGCTATTTATTATTATTATTGTTTCAAGATAACCAATGGCAAATTCAGCAGGTTTTTCTCTTTCAAAACAACGAATCTTTCTCTTCTGTTGACTGATATTTTGACTGATTGTTTGATTTCCTACGTAAGTGGTACCGCTGGAAGACTTGATCATGAGTCGAGACGAAGAGAACCATGCATTATACTACTTCTTAATTAAAGATGTATTAATTAATGATCAGCTCCTTCACGCTCCGTTAGCACCTAGCTATACGATCATCATTATTGTTGATATCCTGGCCACCCCACTTCCTCATGCGTTCTGCTGTTTCTGCAACCTGCATTTCATATATAATTTAGCATTTACTTGTCACGAATTAGCTAGCTATTAACTTGTTCATGGAAAGAAACTGGAGGAGAGGGAATTCTGACCTCCTTTTTCCAGTTGGTTTTGTAGAGTACAATCAAGAGCAGCAAGGTCTGCAAAGCAGTTCCGCCTAGCATGCCACCCCATACGCCCTAGATGATCGATCACATATGGATTGTAGAGCATAATTAGTAGTGTTGTATACTGGCCATTTAACTATTAGTGGAAGCACATGGTCTGATAATCTGCTTACTAGCTACTACTCGATCGGGCACATACCTCGACTCCCAACTTTGCTCTGTATCCAAGCAGGTAGCCAAGGGGGAGCCCAAAAACATAATAACTACCAATGTTGATATAGGCCACTAATGCTTGCCACCCACCACCAATAGCAACACCTGCGCGTGTCATGAGCATGCTTGATCTAATTAAATTGATGATTAAATTAAGGGGATGAGTACTGAAATTAAGATAGATTAATTCGATGGATGACGACAGGGTAGTCATTGTAAATTTCTTGCAAGCAGCCAAATTAATTAACCATGCTGGTATGTCCTCGTACGTAGCCCACCTGATATCACTGGCTGGACACTGTTAAGAACCATGGTGATGGCTAGAATGAATGCTAGTTTGGAGGTAGCTACTTGCATCTCCTTGTTGCTTGTGAAGATGTAGGCAAAATAGTCCTTGGCTACCAACACAACAGCCATCAGAATGAGCCCAATCACAAGTGACTGAAACACAGTCACCATGACCGAGTATTTTGCAGCTCTTGGATGCCCCAATCCAAGCTCATTCGAGACACGAACGCTGAAATTAATTAATTAATTAATATATATACATTCATTTAAGCTGAAATCATAATCATACACTCCATCGAGATAACATATCAAGGATCTCGAAATCATTTAATTAAAACAGGCAGAAGTTGCACTGTCTAATGCACTGTATCTTGCAATAACTCTGAAATTAAATGTTATAGAATGGGTGATCTCCTGGAATTATTATTTATGCATCCCAACCCACATGTAAGCTCATGTCCAGGAGTGTGTACGCAACCAAAACAAAAAGAAAAGAAAAGAGCACCGATGTATACACTCATGAGACAGGCAAGTAGAATCCATATTCATAATCATAGATGATTGATTATCACCAGAATTTAGCAAATGCAAATACATATTGAGTTGAGCACACTAAATTAATTTTACCTTATAGCAGCATTTATTCCAAGGAACAACATTAGTTCAAGGCCATTGATATTCAAGCTGAAATATATACAATTCAGAAGATTAACAACAAGTTAAAATCAAGCTAAGATTGATTAATAATTAATTGATATAACAATGATTAGGATGATGATGAATGACTGACCAGATGGTAAGGGCACCAACAGCAATGACTGCGTTACTAAGATGTCCAGTGAGAATAACAATACTCATCATATACCAGAGCTCCAGGCAAAGCATGACAGCTGAAGCTAGTGAGAGGGTGACAAAGGACCAAATATCCTTAAATGCAGCCCAGGAAAACCCACGCCATCCTTCCTTACACCAGCCCATCACGTACACAGCTTGAGCCAGAGCAGTCGACCATCCAGTAAGGTCTAAAGCGATTGCTGCTCCAGTGGTGCCCCAACCAAGCTTATAGATGAAGAGCCAAAGCCAAAAAGCGTGTAGAAGGAGAGTCGCAAAGGCAATACAGGCAAGTACTCCAACCTTGCGTTGAGCTTGAAGGAACTTTTGGGTAGGGAAATAGATAGCCAGTGAAAAAAAATTAGGTATGCCTAAGATGGTGAATTTTCCCGCAAGGTCAGAAAGGTCATCTTCTTGGCCAATGACTTTGAGGATAGGAGCGGAAAAAATGTAAATGGGCAAGAGGACGACACAACTGACGAATAAGATGATGGCTGATCTTTGCAAGTAAACACCGAGCATATGAACTTGACCAGCGCCAAAAGCTTGACCACAGAGGGTCTCGAGGGCACTGCCCATACCAAGAAGGAAGCCGAAAGCGAAGGTCATGATGACAGAGAGGGAAATAGAAACGGCAGAGAGTTGCAAGTTTCCAAGATGGCCAACAAAGATAGAGGTTAAAGTGTTGGTACCATACTGACAGAGTAGAGTGATGGCAATAGGACCGCCAATCTTCCATAACTTAACAGTCTCTTTCCAAAATACGAACTTGATAAAGTCTTTGAAAGTCTTGGAAGCTGCAGGTGAGTAGTCTCCTTCTGCTTCTGCTTCTTGTGGTGCTGCTGGTGCAGGTAATGGTGACGGCGACGACGACGAAGATCCATTATTGAGCTGCAGAAGTGGTGTCGTGCTCTCCATATATATATATATATATATAAATCAATAATCTTCTTCTTAATAGTATATACCGAAACACAAAACTTCCATATCACATAACTTCTTCATTTCCTTGATATTTTTACCATATATATATATATATAGAGAGAGAGAGAGAGAGAGAGAGAGAGAGAGAGAGTTGAAAGTTAGGTTGGATGAAACTAGTTAAGGACTTTGTATGATATTTATTTTACTTTGGACAGTAGTGATCAGCAGCAGGCAACATCTTTTGTCTGTTTGTCCGAAGCAATTAAGAAATAATCTCGGTAGAAAACGTGATATATTTATTTTCATGAGGAGGAAGGATGAAGATGGAGATGGAGCAGAGTGCCAGTGGTTTGTTTTATCTGTAACTGTGGTTCTACGTGGAACTGGAACCAGTTGGGGGTCACGGCAATGAAGGAGCGACCAGTCAAACCAGCAGTCTATAAATGGAATGGAAATAATGTTTTGTCTGTTTGTCCATTGTATCCATGGAAGTGGAGTAGCAACCACCTATTTGGATTATTAGAGTTTATTTAGTGGCCTTGTTAGTGGTTTTTTTTTTAAAAAAATTAATTTTTAATGTCAATATATTAAAATAATATAGAATATTAAATAATAATAATTTTGTTTTTTTAAAAAATTAAAAAGCAAAGAAAAAAAATCGCTCGTAACTAACGTTCCGCTCCATCAAAGTCATGGCATGCATGTTCTCGTTCAGTACGTGCCACTCCCACTCCCACTCCCACTCATCAGTCAACACACAACGAATTTTCCTTTCCTTTGACATAATGTTTGCATTACTTGTTACAAGACAACTGTTCTTTTCCACTAGGACCGGGTCGTCAGAGAGTAGAAATCCGTGTGGTAAGATTAGGACTTGCCTGAGAAAACAAGTTATATAGGAATGGCTTCTTCTTCTTCTTCTTCTTTTTGAACTGTCCATCCTTGCGTTCATCCTTGGGCATGGGCTAAAAGCTAGGCCTTAGGTACTTCGAGAAGGGGGAATTATTATACCTGTCATTTCCATTAAAAACTGGATAGCATACCACGATCAGTATAATCAAGCAAAACAATATCCAAAGATGGATTGCTTGTGAAAGTACCGGCCATGCATGTAGAAGATAGATTCAACATTCCAGCTCATTTCAATGCAATCTTCCTTCATCCAACAGAGCTTCGTTTCCTGTCTTGCATCTATGCAAGAAGCCCCTGTCAATCCCACCATTAAACAATTTACTGAATTCAGCTTGCAGTGTTGCTGTCTTTGTGGAATTAACTGTCTCTATTCAGAAAGAGATCTTCATGGGGCTTATGGGCCACGAACTGGCACCCGCATCTAGACATGCTTGGTCGCATTTTGCTCCAATTACAGTAGTTGGAACTACAACTACCCACCTTGTATATGTGCGTGCGTGTCCTAAATCATCAATGGGCCATCCATTGTTTATATTACAGGAGCTATTGTTTAGCCCAATATCCTCTCAGGTTAATCTTTACTTACTCAGCCCAAATCGTCCATCAAACTCAGCCCATCTCTACTCCATTCTGAACCCTGAAGTTCATGATTAAAAAACACAAAACCCTAACCTCAAACTGCTAGCTATCCTCTCTTAAACCCTAAATCACACGCGTACTGCTTGTTCACACTGCACTGATCTGATAGTGATAACCAACAGCAGCCAGCAGGTTTACCTCCCCTTCTTCAACCTTCACCGTCTGTCCATTATGGCAGCCCTTCCAACACCATCTGGTTTTAGCCCCAAAACCGTGGAGAAAGCTGTGAACGCTCTTCTCAAATGGAGATCATCCAAATTGAACACCCAAAAGCCTCAACTACTGGAACATGACGAGTTTGTCTACCTTATCTTAACCCTCAAAAAGATCCCACACAAGGGTGTCAGCCGCATCAACGCCCACAAAATCCCTCTCCCTTGCCCCTTAACCAACCCTCTAACTGAAGCCCCTGAGCTCTGCTTAATCATCGATGACAGACCCAAATCAGGCCTCAATAAAGATGCTGCCAAGAAGAAGATTCAAAACGACAACATACCCATCTCCAAAATCATCAAGATTTCCAAGCTCAAGACCGATTACCGTCCTTTTGAGGCTAAGAGGAAACTCTGTGATTCTTATGATATGTTCTTTGCTGATAAAAGGGTGGTTCCTCTCTTGCCTAAGATGTTAGGGAAACAGTTTTTTAAGAAGAAGAAGATTCCGATGACTTTGGACTTGAAGCACCAAAATTGGAAGGAGCAGATTGACAAGGCGTGTGGGTCTGCCTTGTTGTTCCTGAGGACTGGAACTTGTAGTGTGGTGAAGGTAGGGAGGATTTCGATGAGTAGAGAGGAGATTTCCAAAAATGTGATGGCTGCTATTAATGGGATCGCGGAGATTGTGCCCAGGAAGTGGGGTGGTATTAGGTCTTTCCATTTGAAGTTGCTTGATAGCCTGGCTTTGCCCGTTTATCAGGCAGTTCCTGATTTGAAGTTGAAGATTGATGGTAGTGCAAAAGAGCAGGAGGAGGAGGATGTGGTCGCTGAGGAGGAAGATAAGGTTAAAGAGGGGAAAATTGGGAAAAAGAAGGGAAGGATACATGAGGTTAGATATATGGATAATAACGATAATGGTCGGGTTGTTGATGAGGATGAATTGGGGAGTGTCTTTGAAGGGGATATTGATAACCATGCTGATAATGATGTTGAAAAGGGCAGTGATGAATTATTGAATAAGAAGAGAAGGATGGGAGATAATAAAGGGAAAGGTGAGAAGAAGGTAGCTAAATTGAAGAAAGAAGATGGTTTCAAGCAAAAGAAAGCAAAGAATGAAGATGTTACCAAGCAAAAGAAGTTAAAGAAAAATGCTTTGGCTTTAGAGAGTGGGGGAATGCAAGTGAAGGATAACAAGAAGAAAAGATTGGCTGCATAATGATTGAATGCCGCTTCCTGGAGAGTCGGCACAAGGAAATTTGCTGCTTGCTTAACTTGGAGAGAATCAGTGCATGGTTGTATGCCTGTCCTTTTAGCAGATTTGGTCTGAGGTTTTAATTATGGTATTCATGATGTCAACTTTTTTTATAGTTTATTTATATTCAGAAATTTAATATGAAAGTTTTTTCTCTCCTTAATTATGTTTCTTGATTATGGAGAACAGATAGAATGGTAATTTGATAGTCAGTCTTTCATTGGATAGAGTTCAAATTTACTTTCTTAATCTCCTAAATTGTAAGTTTTCTGCATGATGGGTGGAATGCAGTTTGAGTTCAAATGTTGCATAAACTAGAATTAGGCTTATTTATTTATACTGATATTTCAACTTAGTGGTTCCATGTGTTGGCTTGCAAGCAAACTGGAAGTAGTTGGTCGTCTGATATGAATTGTGTCAGACATACTTACGAATTGGATAGGGAACTTGCTCCTAACATGTAGTGTTGCGAACTTGCAGAATACCGGTTTCTGAGGAAATTGTGAGCCATAGGAGGCTTAAAAAATGACATGTAGCTAGGAGGCAAAAAAATAGAAAAGAAAAAAAGGTTACCAAGGAGAGGGATTTTTGAGATGGGATCTTATAGTGTCAAAGCGGCTCTGCACTCAAAGACTGATCCTATTCGATCTGATTGTTCTAGATGCTGTCAATCTGTAATTTGATTGTCTTAATTCTCAAAAGATTGCATGCTGTCCCTGCCCAATTGCTTTTTGAATGAGCTAATTAGGATTTGAGTGTGCTGAGATTGGATAAAAGCAGGGTCAAATTGAAATTTAAGGTTTTCATCTGCCCCTTTTATCTTCTTAAAAGAGCTTTATAGGAGATTTGAGCTATTCTCCACTTCACACGATGTTTCTGCCAACGGATATCCATACAAACACGGGGTATTCTTAAGAGCATCCATGCTTCCTAGGTAGATATCCATGCAAACACGCAAGCAAGCAAATGCATTTGCCAAAGGACTTAACGGCAGCCACATCGTGAAACTGTGCACAAGAAAATTACTGAGCATAGAAAAAGGTGTTTAGACATGAACCTATACATTCCTTTTGATTGTGCACAATATATACACTCTCAAAATCCAATTATTGGGGGGGGGGGGTGATTGAGCTAGCATAGCAAGACATGGGGAGCGCAAAACATTAACAAGATATTTCTCACTTGTGTTCACAGTACCAACTCGAAACTTGGGAATCCATTTTCAAAACCAAGCTTCAACCATCACGCTCCAAGTAATGTAGCGGGATCTTGTTACTCTTCATTGGCTGAAGCTGATGACTCTGATGTGGAAGAATCTCTCCTCCATTGCAGATGGGAGCTGGAAGAATACGGCATCTTGACAATAGCTTTCTTGTTGATGCGAGATGATAGTGCTCGAGATGGCTTCCCAGCAAGCTGGGCCATTGCAGATGTTGATTCTGCCTTCCTTGAAACCTACATGGTGAATATGTCAACTTAAAGAGTAGTTCAATGTATACAATTCTGAATTCCTAGTCTCTGATATAACATTAGAAAACAGATGAAATCATTACTGATATGATTGGAACCAGATTGAAGATAGGGGCGCGGGAGCAGGCACAGGCACAGTCACAGGCAAAAGATTATTTCATTATTTTTCGCATCATTCACAAAGATTATTTCATGACAAGGCAACCCAAAAATACAGGGCCAGTTTACATTATTGCAACAACACGAGTTTACATCACACAACTTGTTTCAAAATTTTTAACTCCCAATTAGATCTAAAGTTTGTGTGCTTTGGTTTGTTTTTCTGCGTCCAATTGAAGATAGGGGCTCACACACACACGCACCCACCAAGGCACAGGCACCTGCATAAATACTCAAGCAAAGGAAACAATAAGTTAAATGAAAGTGGAGAGAACAAAAAATGGCTCAGTGTAAAACAGTGTAACTTGGAGGTCCAAACATGTAATGGACGATTAAAAAAAAAACTAAAGTGCAACTATTGGAAAATTAGGGAGCAAAAAATTGCATGAGATAACTCTGCAACCCAAAACAAAGTCCAAGTGTTTTTTAATTTGAATGCAGAGCAGAACATCTAGCACTTCACACCTTCCTACTTTCCATGTCAAATATGGCAAATTCTCTAAACAAGCCATTCCAGGTTTTCACTCACTTAATTTTTTAATTTGTGTGGCTGTAATGCACCACGGATATATTTATCTGCTATAAGATATAAATGATCACTGGCTATCAAAGTCCTAGAAAAAAATGTTGCACCACTCAATGCCACTGCTTTCTCAGCAGAATCCTTGCTAGCAAAGGCAACATAAGCAGATCTAAAAGAAGAATATAAGATACAGTCAACTGATATAGTCTCAAAATAATTTATATCAGACTATAGACCCTGTTAATCAGAAAAATAACATGGCTGAAATTTGATGTCTACCCCTTTCTCTGGCCAGTGGTTTTGTCAGTCAAGATCACTACATTCTCAACCACTCCACACTGGCAAAGTACAATGATAGAGCTTCTTTTGTTGCTGCAAAATGTACCTGTATGTTTATAGTAGAGCAATATCATAATTATGAGACATCCTGAAGTCTATGAGGAGACTTTTAGGAAACAATACACAGAGATAAGTTCAGAGTATCAATATATTTCTGAATTGGTAACATTTCTAAATTTGGAATGCAGAAAATGCTCTCATGGTAATCTGGTGCGAGTAAAAATAATTTCAGAAAGAAAAGACAGCCGCAGAAGAACAAGAAAAAAATACTTCCAGAAAGAAGAAGAGGAAGGCAATATTCATCAACACTTTCCAAGTAAGGCATGGTTAAGCTACTGTCTTCCACTATCTACACGTTAAACTCTGTTGCTTATTGGGCTTGGAAACATTTCAGATCTTGTACATATCAGAAAAGAAGCTGATAAGCAGAAATTACGGACTTTGATTCCCTAAATTCTGGTAAAAAATATGCACAGAAAAGAAAGAAGGGATTGAAACTTCCTGTAGATTCAGCAACTGAAAGTATTTGTGACTTGCTAATATGAGCCAAAAAACAACATTCTGAAAATGAATCAATGCTCCCATTTAAAACACCCATGACTTGTCAGTAAACAATGCAACACAGAAGAAGAGAAAGATTGCAAAACTTTTGAATTGACTTTACATTTGTCACAAAAACAGTTCTCATCTTGGTATCTTCTTCTGCATGAATTTTTCCATCTGCAAATGCACAAGGTAATAAAATTTAATGCATGAAGATATCCACCAAGAACAATAGAAAACTCAACAATCATTGTCAACTTGTCAAGCAAGATAAAAAAGGAGGACAATCTTTATTATTTGAATCTAGAAAGCAGAAGGGAAATCTTGGAGATCCATATAAGATGGCAAAACACCAAGTTGTAATCCTAAACCAGCTGGGCTCAGCTTAATTAGATGATGGATTGGAATCAGCCACTGAAACATTGAAACCAAAAAATCTACACTTTGACATTATTATGGAACTCTTTATTTAAAATGATTTTCCTAAATTAATATAAGACCACATCGTTCATGAAGATACAAGTTGCATCAGCAATGCAGAATTAATTTGAATGGAAAATCAGACATGGTGTGCATTTATTTCCTAATCTATGAAATGTGTTCATTCTTTACTCATGTTAGATCCCAGATTGCTCCTAAGGAAAAGAAAAGTGCGGCATACACAGGTCAAAAGTGTTCAGGTTCCCCTCTTCAAAATTAATCAGCTTCCACCCTCCATTCTCCTTTCCTTTCTTACAAAGACAGGCATCTATTCTGTTTTCATTGCCCTATCTCTGTGCTTAGTCTTTTTTTTCTTTCTTTTTTTCTTTGAGGTGCCATGTAAAGGCTCTGTGTGTGTGGTGCAGGAGAAGTGATCAAGTTATGGAAATAACCTACCGGAATGTGACAGTAAATTGGACTTTCCATCTTTCTCCATCTCAACTTGCTTTGACTGAAGCTTAGACATTTCCAATTCAATTTTATGTAGTTTCTGTTTCACATCTAGCACTTCCTGCAAAACAAAAGGCTTTCAAAGCTTCGACACACTGATCACATGTTCTCAACGTATTTTAGGGGAGTGAGATAAGAAGGAAATCGACTTTTTAATAAGATCAACTCTGTCACTGCCCAAAATAGATAAGTAAAATCCTCTCTTAGTTGCTGTTTCCCATAGCCTAAAGCCAGACCTTAACACTCATGCAGCATTTATCACCAATTAGCAATGGTTTTGAAGGCAGTAACATACCGAGATCAAATTTGGAGTAGCTTTAGAATCTTCTTTTATCATATTTGACCTTTTAGAAAATTGTGAAAAATCCAGGCACTGAAGCTCCTTCCTGCTACAGCCAGCCAAAGCATCCTGGTCAGTACAAATTTCCCCGAAGTGTCTTTTTCATCTAATATTATTTGCAGCATGAGCTTCATGCATCGTTCTTGTTGGTCTCTCCAATTTCCTGCTCTCAGGCTGGATGTTACCACAGCCAGTAACTCCTCCAGTCACACTCCCTCTAAGTTCACTATTTAAAACAGGAAGCACCACTTTGTGTTGGTTAAGCAATTCCTGCTTTTGAATCACTGTACCCGAACCATCACACAACTCAACAGTTTTGACCCCTGAAGGTACACCATCACATGGCTTTCCCAATCTATCCCAAACACTAATACGATGTTTTTCCTTCTGGTGGGACTCCGCATCAACAGATCTTGGCAAAGGACATTTTCCTGAAAAAATAGTTGAAAAATTGTCCACACATGAACATAGTAGATGAAGAAAATGATCATGCATTTAAACACATTTCACCGATGAGCAAGAAAACGTAAAAGCATGAAAGATTAAACATTTACACATTTTGCATAATCACAATGAATGCAAATATCAGCACAGTAATCTGAGCTATCTTCCTACTGTTCATGTCAACCACAGATCATCCAGTTATTGCATACAAGATGGCATATAAATTGGCTGCATATGTGGCACCTGATGTGGAGGGTTGTGGATTTCTAAAAGCTGGTTCCCTTCTGGGTATAAGCTGATTAAATAGCATGTTGCAGCTACTATGGACGATCTGCTGTACAATGAGGCAATGCTCAAGTTAAACTAGAAACTGTAGAGAAGAAGCCAGAAAAGCCAAATAAAAGATGTGGCTACACCAACCTTCGTTGCTTTATCAATACACTGAGAATTTTGCTTTGCATTGGAAGAGCTTTCTTTCCTCGAAGATTCATTTGCCAAGGAATTATAAAGAACATTCTCAGAAGCACCAATCTTTCCGTGACGCTCAGTCTTGCAAGACTGTGACAATACTTTTTTTGAATTGATCTCAGATGATGGAGAAGAAAAACTTTGAACTTGTTCAAAGTCTTCAGCAAGTTGACCGTGATTGACATTACAGAAGTTAGGATCAGAAGTAGTTGGCAACTGGCGCATCTGATCATCTTTGATCTGCAATTAGGAAAAAATATCAAATCAAATTCCACTACTTGGATTCATGCATGATGATTAAACACACAGATTATGTAATACAAGTGGGATTAACACAAAAGCATCCATGGTGCTACTATCATGGCCATGACTCTGAAAGTCCTTTAATTTGTTGATCTTGGAATCCTTAGCGCATGGAGAGGTGATATTGACATTCTTTGCATCTGATAATAAACAAATATCCTTGTTGGACTGATAGACATATTTCAAAAGAAGATCCCACAACCTTTACAGAAAACATAATAAGGAGAAACGTATTAGCAACTTTACAGCAATTTGGCGCTAAGAAAAGAAAATATAACAACGAATACGGCTAATCTAACGAAAGCTAAAGTAAATAAAAATCAATCTTTTCCTGGATTGCTCAAAACAATGCATTATTGACAATGTGTCTGCTCTATCTTTAACACAAGCGTCACAGTTGATAATTGCTTTGAGGTTATAGGACTAATAAGTTACCATCTTAATCGAAATTGAAGCAATTAGAGATTTAAGGAGTAAAAATGAAATTAAACAAGTAGAAAGGGTGGTTTAGAATTACCAAGAAACAAACTCCTGAGTCCTTTGACCAAGAAATGCTTCGAGATCGTGTCTGGCCTGCTCTTGATTCTTCCCATTACAAACAAGCACTGTAATATACTCCTGGAAGAAGAAGAAGACCACCATTAGAATTTTCATTTTGATTTTTTAATAAAAGAAAAAGGAAGAAAAAGTTGTAACGTCAGGTTTGTGAGCGGATAGAAGCACAAAACAATGATGATATTAAGAAAAAAAGGAAGGAAAATGCAATTAAATTGATAGAATGTAGGAGGAGAAGAGAACTGGTTACAATGGATGAGATAAAAAAAAGAGAAAGAAAAAGAGTAGGAATTACAGCAAGGACGCGGTCGTGGGAGTAAGAGTGACGGAGATGTTTGGAAATGGAAGATTTAAGCTTGGAAGCCAATGCTGACCTTCTCTTCAACTTGAATGAAGTTGAAGCTGCTGCTGCTGCTGCTGCATCATCATCTTGTGCCGATATTACGCCGATTCCACCCATTCCTTATTTAATTATTTACTTTTTTACCAGAGAAGCGGAGGAGTAGCGATTTCAGAAGCGTATTAGCTGCTCCACTCCACTATTTTCTATACTGCTACAGCGAGTTCTAACATACCGCCGTCGGCGCCACCTCTAGTTTTTCTTTCTATTTCTAATCAGAAACCAAAACAAAAGCGTTCCTTGTCAGTTATTTATTTATTTATTTATTATTACGCAGTCGGGCAGGGGAGAGAGAGGGGTTGTTTTCGCTCTTCACACACTCCTCGAAACTGATTAAAACATTTCCCCTCTTTCAATGATTTTGCCTTTGCGCTTCCAGAATCTCCCTGTTTTTTTTTTTTTCTTGAGAATGGCGGACTGCAACCAACTGGATTTCATTTTCTCTCTTGGGGTTTTACTACACAGCTCTGTGCTCTCACCGCATGGAAAGGGATGGGCCATGGTCTTAGATTTGGTTTGGTGGGTGCCCAATGGATTGAGCACAGAACTTTCCCCTATGTTGGACCCAAATGAGATTCTCATCCATCCATCTACTTCTTGGGCTAAAATGCTTTGTTCCATATAAACATTTATGGGCTTTATTTATTTATGGTGCTGGCTCTTTACCCAAGCAAGTGGGCTCAAGAAATGATCGCCTACATGGAATTCTTTTTCTTCTTTTTTTCCTGATAATTTTTTCTCTAGTTATTCAGTTGGAATGCGCATTAACTAGTATCTCCATGTTTTTCTTCTACATGGATCCAACTTATTTATTTTAATGAATACAAAACATTCTAACTCTTATATTAATTGTCTAGTTACATTTTAAAAGTGTATTTTAATTAAAAAAATATTAAATTAATTTTTTTAATATTTTATGATGATTTTGATATACTAATATAAAAAATAAAACAAAAATATTTGAAAAACTTATTTTTATGTAAAAAATATTCTTTAAAACTATAATGCATTACAATACGAACACTCATGATAGATTGTGATCCAAATTGAGATGTATTATGTTATTTGCATCATATTTTTAAAAAAGATGCAGTGTTGTTATTTTTTTAGATTTACATAGATATCTGAGTTAACTTGCGTGTATCTTAATTAATTTTATGAGTTCTAAAGTTATTGACCATGTAAGTTTTAGTGGTTCTGAGATTTGCAAGAATCAAAATGATAAGTTTTGAAAAGGAAAACTATGATATGATGAGTTGATATATACCCTCTAAATTAGATGTATAGTTGTTACTGATATTATTAATAGCAGCATGGCAGTAGGAGATCTCTGTAAAGAGGAGAAGTTAAAAAGGGTACTGTGAATGAGATAGCCGTTGAAGAAATTTGAATTTAAAAGAAGAGAGAGAAAGATTCGAGAATAAATGATTGTTATTATTATTATTACTATTATAAAGAATGCTGGCTATTTCCCTTATGATAAAAACAAAAAAGATAAAGAAAGAAATGGGTGGGTGGTCAGAAGAAAAGCAGAGAGTTAAGACAACCAAACAGCACACTCCAATCCATCATCCAACGGCTATTTATGCCTCTTCTCTTTTATCCCCCCCAGTCTAACGGCTTTTTTTTTTTTTCATTTTTTTTAAATGCGTGAAAGTGAGGTAGTTAGGTGGTTTTTTAAAATATTTTTTATTTAAAAATATATTAAAATATTTTTTATTTTTTATAAATTATTTTTTACATCAACATCAAAACAATTAAAAAAAATTCATAAAAAATAATTTAAAAAAATTTAAAATTTTAAAAATCACATTCCCAAATATTATCATAGTGATTATAGCTTGTTTATTTTTATATTTTAAAAATATTTTTAAAAAATTAATTTTTTTTAATGTTTTTAGATTATATTATATCATAATTCTTAAAATAATTCTTTTTACAAAATTATTTTAATGTTCTTTTATTAAAATACTATAAAAAAACTACCGCAGTTCCAAATAAAATACCGCAACTTTCTTCTTTCTCTCACATATCTGTCTCTGCTTCTCCCTCAAAAATTTGAAATGTTTTTGTGTCTCTCTCTCTCTAACTCTGGACCATTAATTATTATTATAAATCCAAAAAGCAGGTACTTTTGAAAATGTTGTTGTTTCTTTCTTGGACAACGATCCTCACTCTCTCTCTCTCTCTCGATTTGTAAAACTTGAAATAATAGATAGAGAGAGAGAGACCAAGAGTGTGTGAATCTTGGTCTAACTATGTCTTCTCTTTCATTTCACTCAGTCATGTATTCAAATAAAATCCCTTCGCTACTCTAGCACCGCTAGTAATCCTAGCTCCTCCTCCTTCTCTTGTTCTTTACTTACCCTCAAACCCTAAAACCTTCTCTTTCACTCCACACCAGTTCTTTCTCTGTTCCATTCCCTCACCAATACAATACCACTATGGGTGCTTGTTTTAGCAAGAAAAAAAATGAAGTTTCCTCTTCTCCTTCTTTGAAAGCAGCTGCGGCTCCTGCTTCACAACCAGTTCTAAATCACCCACATAATAATAACAATGCCACTCTCAAAGTAGATCAGAAGAATGAGATCACAATCAAGAACAAGATAGTGGAGCAAAAGGAGGTGGTCAACAAACAAGTCGTAGAAGAAGAGGAAGAAGAAGACAGCTTACTCAAGAAAGAAATTTTTGTCATCAAACACAGGAAAAGCCATGATAGAGACAAACGCATCCCTCCTCCCAACGACGATGGTCCTGCTGCCAACGCTAATGCATCTGCTGCTGGTGAAATATTATTGGCCAACAGCAACACCAATGCTGGTGTTAATAATATGGTTGTCAGAACATCAAGCTGCACAAAAGAAGAGGTAGATGCCATTCTCATACAGTGTGGAAGGCTGAGTCGCAGCAACTCCTCTGGAGCTGGAAAGCCTCCTTCTTCTGGCAGAAAGTATTCTGGCTCCAAGAGGAGTTATGACTTTGATAATAATAATGACCAGGACCAAGATGTCAAGCCTGCCACTTCTGCCGATTATGATTCTAGAAGGAAGGGCAATGACGACGACGAGGGCGAGGTTACAGCTGAGAGAAGGCAGCATCGCCAACGCCACCGCCAACGCCAATCCAGCAGGCGCCCTTCTGCTTCTCCTTCTGCTCAAGGGAGGAGAAGGACACCCAGCAGGGAAAGAGACCAGAACCAGCGCTCCGGAAGCAGAGAGAGGGCCAGTGGTAGCAGTGGGAGAAGGGTGAGTCGATCACCGGGTAGAAGATCAGAAATAGCCCAAAATACAAGCATTACTCCTGGAAATCTTAATGCTACTATTCCTGCTAACAATACTGGTGGTACTGGTAATAGGCCTGGAAAAATGGTATCAGTCCCTGCCACTGTTTCTTCTTTAGTGATGGATAAAAGCAACAACATTGGAGTTGAACCGCAAGCAACAGCTGGAACTAAGCGCATCTTGGTGAAGAGAAATGTTGGTGAGGCAGCGGTGGCAGGCTCCAGGACAGCTGCATCCCCACGCTCCCAATCTCCTGCCAGAGCCAATGCTAAGACTTCTAATGAGAATAATCAGCAGCCATGTCTTAGCCGCAGCAATTCAAGAAAAGCAGACCAATCTCCTTACAGAAGAAACCCATTGAGTGAAATTGACCCCAATTCATTACAGCATTCACAACCATCTGGCAACAAGGCTACCTGCACCAGCAACAACAGATTACAAATCAGAAACAAAGATATTGAAGGACAAGCGGTGGCCAAGGAAACTTTCAATCCTCTGAATCAGGTAACAGTTTTTGACTAGAGGAGGAGGGTTCTATTCACTATGCATGGTTCTTTGTAACCTCTAGTTTGATCAGGCGAATCACATAAAATGAATCCGCTAATGAAGGCTACAGATTTGGTCAAGATGAAGAAACTTATAATATCATAGCCGCTCATGGTTATTTTCGCCAATTGATCTTTCAATACCCTAGTTTTAACAACTCTCGTTTAAATGGTTTCAATTTTAACCAATCTGTAATTGATAGTCAAGGTCGTGTAATTAATATCTAAGCTTATATTATTGAAGTTATGAATGAACATATTAGTGCTCATAATTTCCCTCTAGAACTAAGACAAATTTCAGCCAAACTTTTGTCTTAGTGGTACGACCTCTTCTTTTTCACAGATGTCTTTTTTGAGCATGTGCCAGCTAAAGAGGCTACTAATACTGTTTCTTTGGAACATAAAATTTGCCTTTATGCATCCTTTTCAGACTCCAATGAAGAAGCAAAATTCTGAGAAAAACAACAGAGTCAATGTTCAAGTGGCAAATTACAGATGCAGTAGCATGGCTTCACTGGAAAACAAGCTTTCAAAGGAACAACAAATGGAAGAGGCCAAAGGACATCCACCAGTCACGACCAATGTGGTAGACTTGGGAGGTGAAAGCTTGAAGCCCCAAGCATTAACCAGAAGCAGGTCGGCAAGGCGATCGCGAGACCTGGACCTCAATCCTGAAACTTTATTGAATCCTACTCCATCATATACCGCACTATTGCTGGAAGACATTCAAAATTTTCACCAGAAGAACACTCCTCCTTCCTTTTCACTCCCAGCTTGTGTCACCAAGGCCTGCTCCATTCTTGAAGCGGTCGCAGACCTCAATTCCACTACAAGCTCCAACCTGTCATGTGCCTTCTCTGATGACAGAATAAGCCCTCCTACAGTGGCTGCTGTTAATCTTGTTGGGAAGAAACTACCTGAGGCAAAAGACCCATTTGTAGAATCTGAGATAATTGCAAGTGATGATCTTATGGAGCCAAGCTTTCACAAGTATGTAACCGTGAGAAGAGGAGGAGGTACATTGTGCGGGGAAGACATGGATGGTCAAGAATCCTCAGGAAGTAACAGCTTTGTTGGTGGCAGCCAACAGCATTTAGGATTGTCTACCTCTTCATGGGAACCCAATTCAGCTGATTCAACCGATCGCTGGTCTTCAAGATCCAACACGAGAGATGAGGATGACAAGAGTCCTCTGGGATATCAAAAGCATGGATTACCTGAAACAGGGCGTGACGTGGAACAGGCCAGGAGAGCATTCAGTGGACAAAGGACTGGAATTGGACGAGGGAGACATGGTACAAGTAAAAATGCTCACACAACTCCTATCCTTGCAACTGCTACTCAAACATAATCCACTCAGTTGTGTTGTTTTCAAATTCCACGCAGTTGTGGCCCTTTTTAACTTTCAGTTTCAAAGGTTACTTCGTTGATGGTTGCAAACTTGCAACCTGTTTTCTTGTTAATTCAAATAGATTCATTCTTCCCTTGTTCAACAAGAGTTGGATGCCAGTCCGGGATAATTAGGGAAGAAACTCCCTTTTATTCATATGCTGAAATCACAAGCATCACTGCATATAGAGCTAAATTCTGAATAGTTTATTAAAAAAATATATTAACATCATGAATAGTATATATTTACATAAAAAAGAGCTAAATTCTAATAGTTTCAGTTAAAAAAATATATAAATATCATGAATAGTATAGAGAGAGCTAAATTCTGAATAGTTTCAGTGAAATATGAACACCATGAATAGTATAGAGCTATATCAGAGAGAGCTAAATTTTGAATAGCTTCAGTTAAAAAAATATATGAACATCATAAATAATATATATGTTGGTTATACAGAAGAGAAAGCTGTCTTATATTTCTTAAAATGCAAAAGACTGTATCTTTATTGAATATCAATGCATTTATTTATATAATAGGAATGAAACTAAATTGCAAGAAAATCTCCTTGCATATCAAATCTTTCTGTTAAACCGGTCATAGCCATAAAAATATATACAAATAAAAAACTAATTCTGCTTCTTGAGTATTCTTTCCCTTGACTCTGAAGCTGCAAACTCTCAATTTCTACCTTAAATACTCAAACCTGAACTTAGAAAGTGCTTTTGTTAGGATGTCAGTACTTTGTTCTTCAGTTTTGTTGTAAAACAACTTCACTTCTCTTTCCTTTTGAACTTCTCTTGGAAAGAAAAACTTAATCTTGAAGTGTTTTGTTTTGCTACAAAACACCGGATCATTAGAAATTAATATTGCAGTTTGGTTTTCTATAAATAACTGTGTGCTTTCTTGTTGTTCCAAATACAAATCTGCCATAAGCTTCGTAATCCAAAGTGCTTGGTTTGCAGTAACAGCAACTATATATTCTACTTCTACTGTAGATTAAGCTGTGATTTCTTACTTCTTTAACACCATAAAAAAACTCCAGAAGCAAAACTGAAACAATAACTAAAGATGCTTCTCATATCATCAATACTTCCTACCAGGGGCGGAACCAAAACATAAAATTAAAGGGGGTTAAAATGCTATAATTTGTAAAGTGTTTTATAAGAATACTAAAAATGAATTTAAAGGGGCTGGAAAAAAGTTTTCGTTATAGGGGCGGCCCCTGCCAACCTCCCCCTTTATCCGCCCCTGTTCCTACCTAATCGCTATCAAAATAGTAATAAAGATTAAGTTTTTCAATTTAACCAAATCTTATTCCATAATCAATTGTATTTCATATATTTAAGGATTCTTTTTCCTGTTTGAAAATGAATTTCACTAGCATAATGCATATACTGGATAACAAACTTACAACATGTATGATATCTGGTCTGGTTGTTGTTAAATACATTAGTCAACCTATTAGGTTCATGTACAACTTTTTATCCGCATTTTCAGCTCCATCTTCCTTGCAAAACTTTTCCTTTTAATTTATTGGAGTTGCAACAGGCTTGTACCATTCCATGTTGAATTTCTTTTGCATAGTTATATTGACATAGAAATATCTACATGCCAAGAAAGAATGTTATTTTTCCAAGATCTGTCATTTCAAAGACAATCTTCATCTCTTCTTTAAATTTATCAATCAACTCTTTGCTACTTTATGTGATAAGTAAATCATCAACATATAAAGATATAATAAGTACTTTACCATCAACTTTTTTGATATATAGAGTAGATTCACTTAGACTTCTTTCAAAGCCTAAGTTTTTCAAGTATACATCAATTCTACTATACTAAGTTCTTGGAGCTTATTTTAAACCATACAAGGTGTGTTTTTTTTTTGGTTTATATACCTTATTCTCTTGTCTTGCAATAATAAACCCTTGAGGTTGCTCCACGAATTTCCCCCCTCCAAATATCCATTCAAAGAAGTATATTTGACATCTATTTGATGTAAAGTCCACCCTTTTTATGCAGTACGTGCTAGTAACATTCTTATTGCATCCATCCTGGCAACTGAAGTGAAAGTTTCAGAAAAATCTACCCCAAACATCTGAGCATATCCCTTGACAACAAGCCTTGTCTTATAATTGTTTACAGAATCATCATAATCCAATTTGGTTTTATAAACCCATCTGACTCCTGTAGCTTTTTGTGTTGAGGTTTGTCTATCAATTCCAATGTATGGTTCTTTTCAATCATCTTTAGCTTCTTCTTCATTGCTATTATCCATTTATGATCAGTTGCAGCTTCTTTATCAGGTTCTCTGTTACAATAACCTTGCATCTTTGATAAATGTCAGAAAGTGTTCTAGTTCCTCTAACAAGTTTATCATCGATATTATTCTTTTATTCTTGAACTTCAAGCTGCTTATCATCCTTCCAATTCCAACTATCAGACTAAAAAAATTGAACATATCTGCTGATAATTACTTTATTTCTTTGTGGTAAGAAAATCCTTTAAGCTTTTGAAATAGAACTGTAGCCTATAAAAATTTCTTTAACAGCCTTTTATCATGAAGCAAGCACCTTGTCATCTCCATCACTATCTTATTTTTTTTCTCTCTCTATAACTCTTTTATGCTGAGGGACATATGGTGCTGTTAATTAATGTTTAATGCCTGCATCTTTATAAAACTCGTTAAACCTTTCAAAAGTATATTCAATTCCATTATCGGATAAGGTCACTGAATTTTGTAGTTATGTTATGTTTCAATCCAAGCTTTGAGCATTCCAAATATATTAACATCCTCAGCTTTGAATTTCATAAAATAAATCTATCACATTCTAGAATAATCATCAATAAAGAAAATATAATACTTACTGCCATTTAGAGATGATGTGTTCATTGGTTCTCCAACATCTATGTGTATCAATTATAGCTTTTGTGTGGTTCTTCAGGCCTTACTTTGTTGAAAAGAAAAACTATGCCTTACTTTGTTGAAAAGGAAACCTTGATAGTTTTTTATATTGACAAACAACACATGTATGAGAATTCTTTTTCTAATTTAGGCAAGCCTTTCACCATATTATTCTTCTACATGAAAAGCAAAGCTTTATGATGATAATACCCCAATCTTTTGTGCCAAAGAATCGAATTAATATCCTATTTGTTTATAACAACCTGCTTGTTATTCATAAAACCTAAGACAAAACTTTTGCCTTTCATTTGAACTTTGAATACCTCTACCTTTTGCATCTTCAATCACACAATTATTGTCTTCAAACAACACCTTATAGCCTCTATTAAGTAGCTCAGAAACACTTAACAAGTTCTTATTAATTTTAGGAACAAATAGTACATTTTAAATTCGAGTGTCCTTCAATAACTACTATTTATTTGCCTTCTAATTTCAGGTGTGCTCCATTTCCAATTCTAACTTTGGAAATAACAATTTTGTCAAGCTTTCTAAAGAGCTTTCGATCATTAGTTATATGGTTTGTACAACCACTATCTATAAGCCATCTTTCTGTGAAGCTAGTGGTGGCCAAACATGATACCACAAACAACTGCTCCTTCAGATATTGATCCTCATCCATTTTAGCTTTTCTTTATTGTTGTTGAGTCTTGCATATCTTTTCCATGTGCTTTAATTGACCGCACTTGAAACATCATGCATCAAGCCTCTACCAACACTTTTTTCTGTGGATGATTGTTTTTTTTTTTTTTACAGTAATAACAAAGAGAAAAGTCTTGAGTATTACTGCTTTTGCTATTTCTGATGTTGAATGCATAAACTTCATGCTTATTGTTGTGCTTTGTTTTTTTGTTTTTGCCACCATGATTGTTTTAAGATTTGGCCAAGAAAGCACCCTTCATGTATCATTTTTGCCTCATAAACCTTCTTTGCTTTTATGCCTGCAGCTCATTCAACAATTCTGCCAGGATAATATTTGACAGATCTTTTAAGTTTTTCAAAAATGAAATTGTAGCCTTAAACTTTTTGGAAATTAGTACTAGGATTTTTTAAACAATTCTAGAATCAGAAAAATCAGTACCAAGAAATTTTACATTGTTGACAATGCTAAGAAGTCTGTTAGAATATTCCTTGACTGTTTTTGTCTTTTAGAATATTCTTTCATATTTTGCATCTCAAATTCTCAAATCAAATTCAAATTCAAAACTTGCATCTTTTTGATCCTCTCATTTCCTTCATATTCTTGCTTCAAAAAATATCAAATTTCTCTGGCTGTTTTCAGAGTCATTATTCTATTAAAAATGATAGTGAAATTGCTGCAAACAAAATTGCTCTTGCTTTTGATCTTCAATTGGATTGTCTGGCATGGTGGAACTTTATATACTTATTCAACAGCTTCCCACAGCTTCCCACAAATCATTATCATTAAGATAGAACTTCCATTCTAATAGCTCATACCTACCTGATAACTTATCCCATCAAACACTTCCACTATAATAACTCATACCCATCAAACACTGGAGGTGTAATTGTAGTAAATGACTTCATATTAGATATGTAGTGTTAGGTGATACATGTTTAGAGATTGTGTGTTGGCTCTCTTAATCTTACAAGTCCTCTAAGATAATCTGTTCTGATCTCAATTTGTTCGGTCGTTATATAAAGAAGACAAAGCAGGTCTTGTATTTCTTAAAATGCAGAAGATTATATCTTTATTGAATATCGAAGCATTTATTTAAACAATATGAATAAAACTTAATTGCAAGAATTTTTTTTTGTTACATGCAAGAAAGAACTGGTCATAGCCATAAAAATAACAATAAACTAAGTCTGCTTCTTGAGTCATGCTTACAATATATCTACATCAGAGACCTCACTTAAGAAATATATGAACATCATAAATAAAGCATATTCTGAACCTTTTCCTAAAAAAATTATAACATGGCAACAATAATTATTTACAACGCCCTGGAAGATGACGCCATCAGTTTTCGTGTACCTACCAAAAGCAGCAGACCAGTTTACTTGGTATGAAACTGATTAACCGACATGATGACAGTTAGTCCTTGAAGTTTGGAACCCAACAAGTGCAACCAGAACAGTTTGCCTGATACAAGATCCCTAAAACAGTCTCTTAGCCTCGAGATTTGAGAGAGCTTCCAGCATTCACAGCACATCTTGAAAGCCATTAACTTTCCTTATAAACTTGATTATTGAACTTCCTTCCAGATGCATGCTTTTAACATGCCTTAATACAAGGGTAGAGCCAACATGATCAAAATTAATTGGTCTTATTCTCTGTCTGCATTTTATATAGCCCCTCACTCTCACTAATACATCACTCATTACTGTTCCGATAATTAACCATATATATTCCAACCACAGTAACAATGGCCCCAGCCAGTTGCAAGGGTGAGAAAGTTTCCCCAAGATATAGAAACCTGGGGTTGGAAATCAAACATGAAGAAACAAATCAGACAAACACTATGATATATAATGCATCATACATCAGTACTTGGCCCTAGCTGCTACCCAGCTCATCTTTTGTGTGTTATTCTTTTCCATATGGATTTAGTCCAGGCAGTGTAATAAAGTTTCTCATCCATATCTTATGTTTGCAGATCTTTCTGTTTAATATTGTTTTGTGTAAACAAGTTAGCCCAGGCAATTTAATCAAGTTATATCTCCATTTCTTATGTTATTCTGATTGATGGAACTTACCCAAAAATTGAAGCAAACATTGGGGTTAGGAATGTGAGGGAACTGAGCTTTGTCAAGCTACCTGAAAAGCATCAGCGAAGGTAGATTAGTTCAGGAAAGGATTCTCAAGTAACCCTGGACAGATTCAAAGAAATTATGCAAACTTAAGTTTAAAAAATACAAAATAGATAATTTGAACCATGGATCATATGGACAACTTAGTTTTAATCAACAAAATGAAACATAGTAACTGACCAAAATGAAAAATTAAGTAGACTTCAACCTTTTGTTGCACAGTAGAAGTACACTCCATAACTAATGGCACTTCCAAAAATAGAGGTATAAAGTAGTGCCAATATATCACTTGCTGTCAGGTCCTTGAGACTCAAACTGAAGGCAGGATCATGGTTGAGAACAGAGATCGCAAGAAGAGGGAGACCACCGATAACCATATGCTGCAAGAATAGTTTCATGCGAGTTAGTCTGTCAATCTCCATTCCTTTTGCTTTGAGTTCATCACAAAGCCAAAGTGAAGAAGCGGGACATCCTACAACATTTGAAGGCGCTCAACAACTTAATTATTTGAAGATCCATCACATCCAAGTTACAATAATGGGCAATTTTATTATCACAATACAAACAGAGCCCAGTACCCAAGCAATTCAGGAACAAAACTATCATATCATATCTTCTTGCAGGTGAGAAAGCATTGCTCTTCCTGCATGTACTGTCTATTAAGATACTAGCAACCAAGAAAAAGTGGTCATCTTTTGCTTGGAGCATATGGAATAGACCTTTTGATTTATGTGGTCAACGGTGATTAATCTTAGGAAAGATATAAAAACTGGTATTGCTTAATTTAGTGTGTTTTAAGAAGGGCAATGACTGTATTATTCTCTGAAGGTATTTTTGTTTGTAATGATGTGCCAGCAGATGAATCACATATGAATTTTAAGAAATTCTGGAATTCTCAATAATCAATCTCTTTTCTAGCAGTTATTATAGACAAATATATTACGCTAAGCTCCCTCATGCTACCGTTCATCATGGAGCCTTTTCCAAGTCGTGTCCTTGGCTTATATTCAACAGGACTGGATGGTTATTTGTTTATATTATGTATTGCAAATGATGTGTTTAGCTGTCTACTCTCTCTCTCTCTCTCTCTCTCTCTCACACACGCACACACACTCATTGAAATTTTCTTCCTTTAACGGAGAAAAAGAGACTATGGAATAAGCAGATAAAATATAGAAAAAGAAAAGAAAAGGACTAACTTGCAATTATCCATGTTAATTATCAAATCATGGCACAAATGACGGGCAACTTGCTGAGTGATTCAAGATAACATACCCATCCAGTTGCCATAACAGGATCGGAGTACTTTGAAACCCATCGAACCATGACCGTGCCAACTGCCATGCTCTGAGCAGCAAGAAGCATCCACCATTCTCCACTTCCCCACAGGGAAAAATTGCTTTCATCAAATGTCAGAGTAGGTACCTATTAAATATAATGTAAATAGGTGCTGGAAAATCATGTTTGCTATGTCTCATCTAGGAAATCATATTTGCTATATCTCAATAAAAGAATGTAGCAAAAAAATACTTGTAATGCATCATATGACTGACAGCATGGTTAAACAGCAAAGGAAAGTGACAAGTGGTGATTTGAGAAAGTAATAATGACACAACTTTTGTTGATGATGTGGTTAGGGGGGCTTACAAGGGTGGAACATTCAAGTAATGTCATCCGCGATAACTAGATTAAAAAAAATAAACTGAACAATAGGGTAAAATATTAACTCAACCTCAACTAGCCTTGATCCCAAGCAAGTTGAGTTCAATTATGTGAATCATTTTCCTCTATCCAGTTGTGTTAGGAGTTAAACAATTTGTCAACTGTTGTAAGATTACCAATAAAACATTTACCAACTTAGATTATCCATTTTCTTGTTTACCTCTCCCTTTCCTTGCCAATACTACTTCAATCCAACTAACCATCCAAACCATCTCATGCTACACTTTTTTTTTTCTTTTGATGAGTGTCTCCCACCCCTTCCCACACATACACTCATTTCTTATTTGGTTCTTCCTATGTTTCCTCACCTCTATCTTAATATTCCTGTCTCACTATGCTCATTTAGTTAACATTGCTGCCTTTTCACAGCCAAACAGTTGCTCACATAAAGAATGGCTGGACTGATTGAGTAATTTAAATTTATCCTTCAATCGCGCAACACTCTACCTGCACTGCTTCATTTCAAAACGCCTTGACTTGACTCTATGGGTAAAAAATTCATTGATGTTCTTTTCCTTTCGTATTACAAAATGTGAATCTTTTAAAATATTCAACTGCTAGATCTATTCCATCCAAACTTACAACTCCTCTTCCACTGAAGAAATTCTAAAGCTCCAAATGATACTTTTCATTTTGGTCCTGCTCAGCCTGAAGCTTTCAGACTCTTGGCAGTCCATAGATTTACTTCAAGTTTTCCCAACTCTAGCTGCAGCTGATGTAACTAATCCCAACTCTAGAATAACATCTTCAATATTTTTTATTAGCTCACCAGTGACCATAATAAAAGAAAAAAGAAGAAGAAGAAGAAGAAAGGAATGAGAGACTCAAAACTGATACTTGGTGTCATACCCAACAATCCTCACTTCTCAACCATCCCTCCATAAACTAAGAACAAAAACTTGTTACATACATACTAATAGCACATCATAGTAAACGAATGCCTAACAAACATCTGTAAGAACCAACAAGTACATATGCGTGACATTTGAAACTTCATTCCTCTTCTTAGAAAATTCCTCAACAAGTACATACAAGTTAGGTAACTTGCATCAACGTTAGCAGAAGTGTTAGCAGAAGTGAAGTGTTTACCTCAAGAAGTAAAAGGCCTATGACACCAAGCAGAAGGCCTGAAGCTCCAACGATCCCAATGGACTCACCAAATAACAAGTTAGCAAGTATAGCCACTGTCAGAGGTTGCGAGTCGATTATGACCTGCAGTACGAAAAACAAAATCCACAAATGACACTCCTTTTGTTCTGGAGCAAGAAGTATGAAATGCATTGAAGAAATGAACTTTGCTTATTTGCAGCCAAAAAAAAACGATTTCTTATTTTTGAAAGATGAAATATTTTCTTATATTAGAACAATGCTCCTCTTTGGGAATTCAATTCAATAAAAACATTTTGAGTGATCAAAATTGTAAAAATTCTTGCAAATTGAAATATGAAACAAAAAGAGATTAATCAAATAACAAGGCAAAATAGAAAAGAAACGTACACTACCCAAACCAGCAGAAGTCCTCTGCAATCCTTGAGCAAGAAACCCCTGTTGCAGTTACAATTAATTACGTAATTATTAAGAAAGAAAGAATGAAAGAAAGAGGATTCGTGAGTGAAGACCTGAAAACAGGAGGCATCAACAAGGGCAAAGAGAGTGATGGTGAGCCAAGCAGTGAGTCCAGAAGGCAGAGGCCTCCCTTTGAATCCAGCAAAGGCAACCAAAAGCAAGCCAGCTGGAATGAGGCGAAAGGAAGAGACAAAGAAAGGGCCAGTGAGGGGCAAAACCTCCTTCATTGCCACCATAGAAGTGCCCCAAAAGAAGAAGGGAGAGACCAGCACTGCAGTCTCTGTTATCGTTTCAATTAAGCTTTCAGTTGCTGTTTCTCCTTTTTCTGTTGACGACAATTGGACGAGTGGAGCGTCGAGATTGGGTTCAGATACGAGGCACTCCGAGTCAAGGCCTGTCCCCACGCAATCAAGATCACCACCATCATCTACAGGTTGTGATGATGATGATTCGAATTCCAATTCAGCCTTTCTACTACTGCTTGTGGAGCACTTGGAAATGAAGTTGGCATGTCTGCTTCTGCTTCTTTGACAAGTAGTAGTAGTAGTAGTAGAAGAAGAAGAAGGTGAGAATGGAAAACTGAAAGCATGATTTGGAGACGCACGCTGTGAAAGATGAGGAAATTTAAGGGGATAATCATAAGAGAAATGAGGATGAGATAAGGAAAGAGAAGCAGAGGCAGTAGGGAGGAGGATAGAGCAGTTGGTCAAAGAAGATGCAGAAAATAAGCTCAAGCTTCCCTCCATCTCCTTCCTAAATCCAAATCCTACCTCACAGAGATTATCGCTGCTTCAGTAGAGATTAGAGAAGGCTAGAAAGCGAGGCAGCCAGTGATGAACTAAGCACCTACACGTGACATTGAGGCCTCCAATAAGTGGATTATTTGACAACTTCGGCCCGATTTCTCCTAGCCCTCACCATCCATCTATCGGAATCATGCAAATAAGCTTCAGGCCCATTAAAAAGCCCAATTTTAAAAATGGATCCCCTTCTATCGCGAGCAACGAGCTTCAAGCCCATAAATCAGCCCAAATGTAAAAAAAAAAAAACCAAGCAGCTGACTTGTATATTATAATACTAAATTAATTAAGATCAGAAATTGGAGCATGAATTCTGGAGATAAATTTTGGTGGGAATTGGAAACAAAGGAAGATACATAAACAGAGAGATGGATCCGATGTCGAAAACCAGCCTATGAATATATACCTCAACTGGCAGTAAAGCTACCCTCCCCCATAATATCTCGTGTGTGTTCGAGTCTCTCTCTTTTGTAATAGAAAAAGAAGAAGAAGAAATTAAGACCACATGACGAGAATTATTCCAGTAATACTTCAACTCCTACAATGAATTCAGAGAGGAGAACTTCATAGCGAAAGTGGACTACTAATTGCACATGGCCAAGAAACACAAAAAGTGGCGGAGATGCCTCTGCGGCATGCACTTCCCAATGATCATAACAATTATTGAGCAAAAATAAAAGGAATCTGATGATCAATCGATCGAGTTTCAATTTAAAAAATGGATGTGACTAATTGCTAGCCTATCAATTTTGTCCATTATAATTAACCAAGATGCTCATCCACATCATGCTATGCAATGTATCCATCGATCTAGCTATAAATTGACTAGGCTTTCTCTTCGATTCTACGTCGCTTCAGGTCTGATCAGCTGGTAATTAACTAGCTGCTAGAATATCATAAACATAATCAGTACAGTACTAGTGTGTGTCAACCATGACCACTATCACTTCAGTTTTGTCCCTCTTGTTCTTTCTTTACTTTCTTATTGCCAAGTCTCATGCAGACAACATTGGAGCTGCCACACCACCACCACCACCACCAGTGTTACCTCCAGATGGTTCTGTGGAGTTCCCTGAGTCAGTCTACTGCAATCAGTTTAATTCAAAATGCTTTGGCCAAATCATTTCCTGCCCCTCCCAGTGCCCTACATTCAAGCCCTATGACCCCAAGAATAAAGGCTGTTTTGCAGATTGTAACTCCAAAAAATGTGAAGCCATTTGCAGAAGTACTTAATATATTCCTAATCCCAGCTAGCTTTCTTTGGTCATATATATTTTAATTAATTTCTCATGACTTCACTTGCTAAAGTAATGAGCATTCATCAATTTATACTATAATTCTTAACTTAATTAATTGTCATATATTAAAATATTTATGGTATATCTTGTTGCTGCTCGCAGGCCAAACTGTAATGGTATAGGTGCAGCCTGTTATGATCCAAGGTTTGTTGGAGGAGATGGTGTCATGTTCTACTTCCACGGCAAGACAAACGAGCATTTTAGCTTAGTATCTGAATCTAATCTTCAAATAAATGCTCGATTCATTGGACGCCGACCTTCTGGAAGATCCCGTGACAACACATGGATTCAAGCCTTAGGTCTCATGTTCGACTCTCACTCGTTCGTACTCTAGCAGCAAACAAGGTGGCACAATGGGACGACCAAGTCGACCAACTCCTCTTCACCTATGATGGCACACCATTCAACATTCCTCAAGGTCACCTCTCTACTTGGACTAGTCCTGACCTAAATAATATTGTGGTGGAGAGGACAACAAAGTACAACAGCGTTACAGTTACATTGCGCAATGTTGTTGAGATATCTGTGAAAATTGTTCCCATAACCAAGGAAGACGACCGCATACACAAGTATGAAATACCATCCAATGCTTGTTTTGCACATTTGGAGGTGCAATTCAAGTTTTTCAATCTGTCAGAGAAGGTGGAAGGTGTCTTAGGGCAGACGTATCGTCCGGATTTCGAGAATCCAGTGAAGAGAGGGGTTCCAATGCCAATCATGGGCGGGGAGAACAAGTACAAGACCTCTTCTCTTGTATCAGCAGATTGTAACTTGTGCATTTTCTCACCATCCTCGAAACCTCAATATGCAGCTAAACTATTGGCATTGAATACCGATTCCACTTTGGATTGCACTAGCAACACAAGTAGTGGCCATGGATCAGTGGTTTTTTGTCATCGGTAAAGTCTAGGGTTCATCCATTAGTATGTATGTGCTGCGATTTGAGTTGTTTTTTCTGAATGCATGGTGGCGATTTGCTACCATCTTTTTAAATAACGTTAAATATTAAAAAAAGATATTATTAGAAGTTTTTTTAAAAAATACACATAAATCATTGAATCATAATAAAATGAAATTCACTTGCAAGTCCTTGAAATAATTCATGTGCATTCTTAAAAAAAATAAATCATTATCGCATCCTTTCCTAATGCTTAACATTAGTATCTTAGAATAAAATTAGCATATATACGAGCCATGATGCACGCATTCATAATTAATTACTTGATAAAATAAATAAATAAAACTCAAGGGCTGAGATGAAAATAGGCTCGTATAAACAAGGATCAAAAGCGAGTTTTTTTTCTTCTTCTTCTTGTTCTGAGACAATGCATAACTATAATATTGAAATGTCTTTGAAATAAAGGACCATGTAGTTCTGCCCCTGATATCGATTGACATTCTGAGTATGAAATGAGATCAACGTGACGGAAGGCATGAGAGATCGATGATGGAGGCCTGGTCTTCGGAATGATAATTAGTCAACAAGTTTTAATTACGTGTATTATAAAAAAACAATATTGTCGCCATCATCATCATCATCACCATCACCATCAGATTACCTAATCTGCAAAATTAACAAGCAACCTGCAGGGCGTAGTCTTTGATTTGATTGATTAATTAATTACACGGAAATATAATCTTTCCATGACCAGTGAATGGAAGTTTCTACTTGAAATGGATCCTAGCATGTTGGCCCAGTCCGGAAGCATCATCTGCAATCGCATGTGATACCTCCTGGATTGATGATGATTTCACTCGTTTGTATTAGACAAATATTATATATATGTACTCCCACCACAATATTATACATTAATTAACTAATCCTCAAATAATATGTGATCTGATCTATCTTTCCTAATTTAATTAATTATGGTTTAGGGTTTAGGTCTTCTATTGTAATCAAGCACTATATATATATAATGAATATATATGTTTGAGTGTGAGGTTTCTTTTGTTGACTTGGGATGCCATTCTTTTTTTACTACAGAAAGCGGATACACACCAAGTCTATATATGTTCACAAGGAGCCACTTTATGGTTATTATTGTTGTCTCTATTAATCTATTAAAAAAAAAAGTAGAGGAAATTAGCTTTTGTGATGTGTGTGAATGAATGCTTCGGTATGATCTTAATAAATGAAGGTTCCAATATAATTCAAAAGAAAGGAAAAAAAAAAAAAAGTCAGGAAAGACTCAAACAACACGCTGTTGAATTCTGGATACATAAAGAGAGAAGACTAGTCAGGCATGTGATCGGTGCTCTTCTCCTGACCCCAAGAAAAACCTGCAGCTTGAACATTAATTAACACAGGGGCTTCCTAATTTGCCCTGACCTCTCTATGTACCAAGATAAAGTCAAAGAAGGGCGGCTTCAATGTTAACCAAATATCTAACTAACTTGTTCTCTATATCTACCTTCCAAATCTGTGAACAATCCACCCATCGATCCATAGACCGACCGATAATATGGCAGATCATCAGAAAGTTCATCCTCTCAATACGAGTAGCACCCATGACGATCAACCATTAGATATCGAGGCACCACAGACTCCCAGGGTTCCATTAGTGCCCCGGGGCTCCTCCAAGTCTGATCAAGGTGATCCAGCTGCACATATTCATTATCCCCCTTTTCAGCGTACAATTCCGGTCACTCACACTAAACCACCCAAGAAGAGAAGAAGCTGTTGTTGCAGATTCTTGTGCTGGACGCTCTCTCTTCTCTTGCTCCTCATTCTTGTCATTGGAGTTGTTGCCGGAATTCTGTACCTTGCCTTCCAACCCAAACTCCCAAAGTTCTCCATCGACACGTTGCAAATTACCCGATTCAATCTCACTAACAATTCCAGCTTATCTGCCACCTTCAACGTCACCATCACTGCTAGGAATCCTAACAAGAAAGTGGGCGTCTACTACGAGGGTGGGAGCCATATAAGCGTGTGGTATACAGGCACAAATCTATGTCAAGGGTCGTTACCAAAATTCTACCAGGGTCACAGGAACACCACCGTGCTTAATGTGTTATTATCAGGACAAACAGATGATGGCAATACATTGCTCACTTCATTGCAACAGCAACAACAGCAGACTGGAATCATTCCTTTGAACCTCAGGGTGGACCAGCCTGTGAGAATCAGACTTGGCAAGCTGAAGCTCATGAAGGTGAAGTTCAGGGTCAGATGCAGGCTAGATATCGACAGCTTAGCTGCCAATAACGCCATTAATATTAGAAATAGTAGCTGTAAGTTTAGGTTTAGGCTATAAATTAATTAACTTTATTATTTCATATTTGTATTATCTTTTGATATTCGTTATATATGGGCCATTGATAAAAAAGCAGGATTTTTCCTAGCTAATTTCCCTGCTTCCTTCTCGTTAATTAAAGGCTGGAGAATTATATTTTTATATGATTTTTTCCTCCATGTCTTTGTATCGCTATGTATTATTTCGAGTGCTGTATTTAATCTTAATACACAAGATTTTTACATTAATTTGTAGTTTAATACTGTCCAACTTAAGTTTTTTTTCAATTATTTTTTCTCACTTAAATTTGAGAAACACCTTAATTAGAATTTACCATCTGATGGTTAATAAAAATAGTTGATCATGCAGTGCAGAAAATACTGATATACATCATTAATTGAAAAAAAATTCTAAATTCAATACCAATGCAAAGAGAAATGGGAACGCATATAGTTAAGATATCGCTGGTGAAATCATAGGCCACGATAGTATCTATATTAATAATTAATGAGAATTCTTGATCTTTTTCAGTATCTCTCAATTTAAAAAAAGGATTTGAATTGCTAACTTCTGATCATTGATAGGATCATTTTCTTATGTTTTGTAATTAAAATTAAGAATTTATAAAATGATGAATTGTTATTTACAACTAGATTATTCTAAATAATTTGAAATTTGGTTTTTCATTAATTATATATATCTTATAATGAATAATTTCAACAAAAAAGAGATATTTAATTATCACAAAAATGATGTGATGTGATTTTTTTTTTAATTTATGGCTTTGGGTCTTATTTTAACTCATTTATCTATATAACTGTTAATATTTGAGGTTTTTTTCTTCTTCTCAAATTAGTGTCTAAAAAGGATCTATTTCTAACCTTATATATCAAATTAAATAAGGTGTTTTTTTGTGTCACGCAAGCATTAATTAAAGTACGTAGTTATTAATTACGATATCATAGAAGAGGCTAGTTAATTATTGCTTAACCTAGCAAATATATATGAGATTCAAAAGCACTCTCTCTAATCCCTACACCTTATTAATTTGGAATACAAGAATAAATAAAGCTAAAAGGAGATATTCTTAGTAACACTGTTTCATTTTTTAAAAATAATTTTTACAAATTTCTAAACCATACAGGAAATATTTTTTTTCTTGAATCTTGAATCTTTTTTTTTTCTTTATCAAAAAAGAAATATTTTCATTAACCCATGAACCATACAGGAAATTAATAGAGGCCTTTTAAAAAAAATGTTTGTTACATTCAAGAAATTGGAAAGTAAAAACAAGATTTTGGACATTAATCATTAAATAAGAGCGCTTGAAAACATAAAACACTAGATTTAAATTCAACAAATCAATATGTATAATTGATTGTTGAAAAAATATGTGTTCGTTTAGAATGTATACGAACTACTTAATGATTAAAGATACAATATATATGATCATTGTAATAATATCTTATGAAAATACCATAAAAACTATACAAAACACAAATAATAAATTTAAATTCAAAAAATATAAAATAAATCATAATAATTACCAAAAAAAATTGTGTGTCATATGATTAATATAATAAAATATCACCAAATTTTCAAGAAGTATTAGTACTTTATTTTTTACAAGAATCATTTATTAGAAAAAAAGTATGCCTTTTCTAAAATAATAATAATAAAGAAAAAACAAGAATCAGCCATGCAACGACAAAGCATCAATTAGCTAGAAAATAAGAAAGAAAGAAAAAATGCAAAACCAAAGCTGGCATGATTTTAAAAGGGAAAAATCAACTAAAACTTTTAGATTCAATATTTATAAATATATGTTATATTATTAGATTAATGAGTAAGAATATTTATTTTATCAAAACAAGACATTTTAAATATAAAAATATTTTCAAGGAAAGTTAAGTATCCATATAAGTTTAAATTTATAAGTAATTTATTACAAACATGCTTTCAAATAAATATAATTTTAAAAATATTAGTATTTATACTAAACATATATTTAATCTTGCAATTAATATAAAATCAAAGTCCTGACATGCATGTTAAAAATAAAATTATTTATGCTTAAATCAAAACAAGAAGGGTAATTACTTGTTTAACCACTTTAAAGTAATGAATATTTTGTTAGTGTCAAAGATGAATTCTCTATTTTTAAGGCTTTATTACTCCTCACTTGTGGAATTAAGATGTTTGCAATATATCTCTTAATATTTCAACAATACTACTTTAATTTAGATGCACTTATAAACAAGGTATTTGAACCAAAAAATATGAAACTCAAATATCTATCAATAAGATTGATGCAAACCTCTTAATCACATTGTTAAACAACACTCAATAAAGTTGAAATATAACTCAGAAAGCCAAAAATCAGATTTAATAGATTTCTTATCCAAAGATAACCTTGTATCTAAGAACCAAAGGTATTAAAATAAACTTGAACCTAACGATAATCATATACCTAAGAACATGGAGTATGCGAATGACACCACAAAATTAGTTAATCTTCGATAAGTTGGATGTACGATCTTTGTCATTGCAAATAAATGATGTTTTACCACAAAAAATTAAAAGGAAAAAGCTCACGCTTATTATCACCAAGCTACCAAAATAGACTTTCAGGAGATGTTTTCACCAATAGCAAAGTTAAATACTGTTAGAGTATTGTTGTCTCTTGGTGCAAATTTATACAAGCCATTACATCAATTTGATGTAAAAAATACGTTTCTCCATGGGAATCTAGCAAAAGAAGTGTACATAAACATTCCACCAAGTTTTACTATACCGTTATAAATCAAAATGGTATGCAACCTGTAGAAGGCATTTATAGACTGAAGCAATCACCTAGAGCATGGCTTGGACAATTTATCTTGGCTATAAGGAAATATAGGTTGAAACAAAGCAACTCGGATCATGCTCTGTTCTTAAAGCATCAACAAGGGATGGTAACGACCTTGATGATTTATGTTGACGAAATGATAATTACAAGAAATGTTAAGGAAGAAATCTCTAGTTTGCAGAAGCATCTGGCAACTGAGTTTGAAATGAAGAATCTTAGGGAATTAAAATAATTTTTAGGCATCAAAGTAGCTCGGTCAAATTAAAACATATTTCTATCACAAAGAAAATATGTATTATATATGCTAGCTGAAATAAAAATGCTTAATTATAAGCTTGCAAACACACCAATGGTTCAAAACCATGGATTGGGAGAACAATCGAACCAAATACCCATGAATAAAGAAAGGTACCAATATCTTATCAAAAGATTGATTTATTTGTCTTACACGCTTCCAGATATTGCCTATGTAGTGAGTTTAGTGAGTCAATTCATGCATAATTCTAGTAAGGACCACATAAATTCCATGCTTCAGATTTTACGATACTTGAAGTCTTCCCTAGAAAAAAAGACTCATTTTCAGGAAACATAATCATCTAAACAACAATGGGTACACCGATGCTGACTGAACTGAGAGTACTACTAACAGAAAGCTTACATCTAGATATTTCACTTCCATGGAAGACAATCTAGTTACTTGGAGAAGCAAGAAATAAAAGGTGGTTGCACTATATAGTGTAGAAACTGAATTTAGAGGCATGATTAAATGATTTTGTGAGCTTTTTTTTTTATGGAAAGGCTATTAGAAGAAATTAACTATTCATCCAGTTCTAAAATGAATCTGTTTTGTGATAATAAAACGGCTATAGTGATTGCATAAAACCCAAGTCAACATAATTAAACAAAACATGTAGAAATGGACCAATATTTTATCAAGAAAAAACTTGAAGCTAAGATAGTTTAATTTTTTTATTTTTGTAAAATCAACAGTACAATTGGCAATTTTCCTTACAAAGGTAGTCTCAAGCAAGATGTTTTATAACTCACTAGACAAGTTGGCCATTAAAGACATCTATGCACCAACTTGAGGAGGGTGTTTACGTGAGTTGTCAATGAAAGATTTTTAGAGGTATTATAAGGATTTCATTTGCTATTTGGTTTCCATTGATTATGGAATACTAGTTACTTCTCTAGATTGATATACTACAGTAATTATCTATCTAGAATAGTTCTCTTCCATACAAACTACATAAGTATATTCTTGTATTTTGTAGGTGATATAGAAGTTGATATCTTTCATCACCAATCACCATAGATTCTTGCCAGCTACTCAACCAAAATCATCATTACCCTTAAAATCATTAAATTCAAAAAATTTGAGAGAGAGAGACGAACTTATCAAATGGAAATCAAAGTTTATGGTATTGAGATTGATGACTACGTGACAAAAACCATAATGGATCTTTTGGAGGAAAGGCCTGATGTGAGGAGTGGTGGAGCTGAAGGGGAAGAAAAGAGAGGGTGTCATGAGAAAGAGATTAGGGTTGGGTTGGTGTTGATTTAAACTTTAGTTTAAGAATTTAGTTAAAGTCTGGTTTAGATTTAGACTTGGAGGTCGAGAATTTGTAAGGCATTAGTACTAGGATCAAGAGAATCTGATACTTTTAAAGATTAGTTCATTCATCTTATACATATTGAACTAATTATCTAGTTCAATTCCTTTCTTTTTCTCCATTTTCTTAGATTTAGTTCGAGTTGTGAATGGACATGGATATAAGGACCATGGATGATCAATAAAGGAAAATATAAGGTCTTATGTGATCAACTATTAGAGTAGATGGGTTGTGACTAATTTTCAAAGCTTAAGGTCTCTGAATGGATTAACTACCAACTCAAGAAAGGAATTTCTGATGTTGAGATGGATAAAAAAACTACTGTTAAAGGAACGACAACCATCCCCGTTTCATTGGTAAGAATGTGGTGTCACGTTTAGTACGCTTGTTACATCAGTAGAATCTCTTTAAATGTTCAAGATCTCATTCTGAAATGCCTTGAATAATAGATTAAAATACACTTCGAGCTGCCTCGTAGTTTGAATTTCTGCGCAGATGGACTTGCCAGGCTTCATATCAACTCGGTACAGTCTGAAGAGCCAGAGTTCATTACTTCTTTACTCTTTTCAGAAGCATGGATTTCCATCTCGGACCCGGCCCATGCTATATCTATATTCAACTAGATAACTCCATAGAATGAGACGATAGTAATATTGGCTAGCATAACACAAATCGGGTTTCAATTGACGCAGCCAGGATTGGTTTCTTTTTCCTTGTGGTCAATCAATAGCGTACAGAATGTACTGCATTCATAAAGGACACTATTCATGATTGATCCTTATTAATGCCATATGAGCCACAAATACCACTATTAACATCAATACCGTGAGGTTTGAGGAGAGAAATAGCTTCACTAACATTTTCAGGCTTAATCCCTCCCGCCAAGAGCCATCCATTCTTGCTTTTAATTGGTGGTAATTCAAAATGTGTCCAGTTAAATCCTTTGCCACTGCAAACAGAATCATAAGTTCATTTATGGAAGAAGTCTTTAACAAGATTGGCAACACCAAAGAAAAGGATGCTGGGAATGTGAGTTACATATACGCAGGCTCTGTAAATAAAAATTTTAGGCAAATTGAGAGGTTTAGATGCAAATTGCGCTTTTATCATCTTGCATGTATTTCAGTTCCCACAACTGCTTCTTAAACAAAGTAATTTACAGATTGAACATCCTGCACACAATTATTTGCTTCAGTTCAATTGATCCAAAGGTTAATCATATCTGCTTACTTTGAGATAGTCCAGTCTAGACCTGTATAAAGCAAGCATCAGACAAGTTTCCAACATCTATTCAGTTCCTAGACGCGAAGCTCATTGAATATAATGCATCAAATCAATTAGTACCAAAATTCTATATTTTTTAACCTCAACATAGATGGTCCATGGAATATACAAACTGGCAAAATGGAGATGATGGATGAACTATACATGAAGGTAAATCATTTTCTTACCTGCCCACCTGTTGTGCTATCCACGAGAATCCAATCAACCGAGGAACATTCTTCATCTGAAATTTGATTTAGAAGGTTTCCATGCTCATTTGAATGGAGAACATACACTATTTGATTTTTTCCCTTAAATCCAGAAAAGCTGCCCGTGAACCTTTCCCATGAAGCTGAATAATAGAACATCAAAGTTGGAAACAAAAATGATATACTAGATACGAAGTAGTCAAAAGTACAAAAATATACCTGCACAAATTCAAGGTCTGCTGCATCTGCAGCTCTCAATATCGTGTCTGCATCATCATCCACAAACACCCCTACCGGAGCTGCTTCATATTCTCTTGCAACTTTTGAAATTTCCTTTGCAACTGAAAGCGAAATGGAACGTTTTGAGTTGGGCCAAAGAATCATCCCAATAAAATTAGCACCAGCTTCTGCTGCCATCACAACATCTCGAGCTGAGGTAATCCCACACATTTTAACCAAAAGGCACTTTTTTTTAATGATCTTCATGAGTAAAGGCAGCTTTCTCTGATGGGGTGGAAATGCAATTAACCTTACTCCTTGGATGAAATGTAGTTCTTGAGAAGTTCAGTTCACTCCCAACTAGACCTGCAAATCCTCAGCATTCTCGACTCTTTAAATATACACTATCAAAATCTCATTTTGACATTCAAAAAGAAATTGCGTAAGAGTTATTTATCTTGCATATATAATGCACCATGGATTGGGGTTTAATTGGTTATCTATTGGAGTAAATGGGGCTCTAATTGGAACGGGCAGAAACAAAAGAATATTATATTCTGAAATAACAGAGGATAAAAAAACTAAAAGGAACATGACTTCTTTGCAAGTGACCTCCAGTAGTCAACCCTATCAATGAGACCAAAGATCAATGAAAAACTTGAAGACCCAGTGATCTTTATTCCAAAAAAAAAAACACATTTACAATGCTCAATCAGTAAAAACCAAACAGGATGTTGCTCCTTAAATTAGTATGATAAATGGATAGTTCAGACTTTTCATTGAATGTTTCGCCATTTCAAGATCATTTTGAAGCACAAAGAACAATAAAATTTTAAATTATGTATTAACGAAGGTTAACAACTTAGTAGATATTTCAACTTAGTTGTTTAGAGAAAAACTAATGTTGGTGCCAGCGCAATGCCGCGGGCAACTGGCATTGATTGTCGATGAGCTGAAAAGATAGTGTATGAGTATAACCTGATTTAGTCTATCTTGGAAAGGAAGTACTTTCAAGGTTTTTTTTTTCTCAGACTGGTGCATAAGGATCCTCCTCTATTTTTTTTTTAGGGGTGGTGAGAGGAGAAGCTTAATGAGATGTGTTCGCCACATCATTGCAAAAGAATTTGAAGATGTAAAACAAGCATATGAAGAATAAAACACTCTTTGTAAGGGAGTTGTTCAAAGAGATCGTGGTGTACAGACACTTAATAAGTGCAGACAAAAGAGAAGGGCATATGTTTATAATATTTGAGTCGTAAAGAGAGCTAATGTAAAAGTGAATGAATTACTGTAAATAGGTTTGTAAAGAAGATGGTTGTTCCCTGTAAATTGGAATCCGCCTTTAGCAAAAAGAGGCCGACAAATTAAAGCATTATAATGTTTGATCTCGTATCCTCATTTTCAGTAGAAAAACAGCAATTTGAGATCAGTTCTATGTAAGAGGTTGAACCCGGTTAGTTGTTTAGTCATTTTTTCCATTTGACCAAAACAAATAACAATTTTAATGCTTCAAACACATAGAATCTATGAAAATGAAGCAATCATTTCATACAAACCATTAAGTCTCTGGTCTAAGTATACTTCATTAAGACACAATCTACATCAAATTATGTAAATAAAAAACATCAAACTAATAGAGGTTGAGCTTGCCTGGAGAGGCAGCGTGTCTGGATATGGAGTTGAAAGTTCCATGAGAAGGAAGAGGAAATGAAGCAGGAATAGAACAAAGGGCGCTTCGAAGGGAAGATAAAGATTGCATTTCCTTCTTTACTTTTCTTAGAATTCCTTTTTCTCTGGTTTGTGTGTTCTTGGAGGGTCTATCTGGTTTCAGTGATGAGGAAGCCGTTGTTGAATTACGGGCCAGCCCATTTCATTTTCTTTTCAGGGTTGGCCCAGTTATGTTCTTCTCTCCTCTTTTCTTTTCGTTTCTTTTTTTTTTTCTCGAAGGAAAAAAACCCATCTGGTTTCGATTTGAGAATAAAAAAATGCTCGGCGGGTTTCATATGACAATGAAAACAAAAGGAAGGGAACCTCATGCACTATAAAATCTTTTTCATATAAATCAAATTCATGTTTGATCCGACGTAAATGATAGATTTCATGATTTTAAAATAAAAAATAAAAAATAATTTTATATTTTAAAAAAAGTTTGAGAATTAATGAAATGATCTAGATAAATAAATTTTTTTTATGTTATACAAGTCGTAACCAACAAAAAATAAAATCACATTTAGTTTCACATAAAAAAAATGATAAGAATTCCTATCTTTTATTCTTCTCTCCTTATTTTTGTTTATGTATTTTCTAATAAATTTCTAATAATAATTTTTTTAAATGAAAAGAGTCTTTAAAATAAATATGTAATCTTAAAAATAAATTAACTCAATTTCACCTTGCTACGATAGAATAGTAGTGAGAGTTGGGTATTTAGTGCTAATTTAGGGATAAACTAGAAAATAAAAATTCAATTATTTTATTAAAATACACTGAAAGGTTTGAAAGAGCTTCACTAACATTTTCAAGTTGAATTTCTAGCAAGTTAACAAATTTTGGTTGTAAGTGACCTCTAGCAGTAAATCCTGTCAATATCAATAAAGATTGAATATCATTGAAAAACTTGAAGACCGTGTGATCTTTATTTCAAAAAAAAACATTATTAATGCTCAAATCATTAAAAACCAAACATGATGTTGCTCTTTAAACTAGTATGATAAATGAATAACTCGGGATTTTCATTTAATTTCAAGATCATTTTAAAGCTAAAAGGCGCAATAAAATTTTAAAATCATGCCTCCCGCATTACTTCTTTTCTGTTTATTAAAATCTTGTGACAAATCACGTAAATTCCAATCTAAAAATAATAAATTAGAAAAAAAATTTATGTGATCGCAATGAAATTTCCTAGTGAATTAGCGTAAAAACCTTGGATGAAATAAGAAGATAAATATGTACCTATGGGATATTAAATGAGTGGTATTTTGGTAAATAAAAAAAGTTATTCTCCCTTTTTAAATAAAGGCCAATGAAAATGGAGAGAAAAAAGAAGTTGAAAATTCCTTTTCTTCTTCATTTTCATAAACCCCCAATTAATTTTTTTTAAAAAAATTAAAATCTTAACCTTGTTATAGAATGAGTTAAATTAAATTAAGGATATAGAACTAAAAAACAAAGAATGGAATTAAAAGAAATAAAAGAGAGTATAACACTTATTGTTAGAAAAAAAAAGATTATAATAACTAACAAAATGGGGTCAATATATAAATATTAAAAGATTTGATTAAAAATATCCTATTTCTTCTTCTAAAAAACCGGCAACAACAATGAAAAGGGAGGGTGAATGTTTTCAAGCCTATTTACAAAAAAAAAAACCTCAGAAGAAATCCTGCAAATTAAAGGGGTTTGGGTGAGATTGAGGCTAAGCAATGAGGGAAACAATATCAAGGCAAGAATCAAAGGATAATAAGTGATAGGAATTGGGATTTTGAAGAGGATAAGAAGCTAACTAAGAGAAAGGAAAGGAGTGCCGGAAAATTTTGACAAGTTAAGGATCGAAGCTCACTTTATCACTAGGTAAGGGGTTTTAGACTCGATTACATAAGTTATATTGAATTTGATTAAGAGCTGATGCTGAAATTGTACATTATGGTTCATAATAAAATTTGGAGAAATGATAAATTTGCTTTATTTGATGAAATTAGAATGGAAAACAACTTAGAGTAATGAATAATTAAAGATGAAATCCTAAGGTTGTGAAGGGTATTAGTGCCAGCCATAAGGAGAAAAAAATTGGGAAAATTTTAAAGCAATGCATGAATATTGTAATTGTGAAGGGTATTGCTTTTATGATGTATTGTAATTCAGTAGCAGGGGACCATTTCATGCGTGCATATGTCAGATAGGTGCTCAACACCTTAAAACTAAAGTATTATTTAACTATGATTGTAATTTTCCTTAAAATCTATTGTAATCCTATTTTATAAATGATAGATTATTGAAGAAACTAGTTGTCTTAATAAATGGGACTAGTTCCCTAATTAATGGGCAATTGAAGATTTTGATTCCCTGGTTAATAGGACTAGTGTCTTGGTTAATGGGTAAGTGGAGATATTGGTTCCCTAGTTAATGTGATAATGCTCTGATTAATAGGTAATTGGAGAAACTAATTCATGAAATTACTAGAACTAGTGCCCTGGTTAATGAGCAATTAAAGAAATTCATTAATATAGTGATGGAATGAATGCCAACAAGAAAAGATATTATGTGTCCTTAAACTATGCAAATTGAATGAGTTGCGAATATTTACATATTGAAATAGTAGTAGTAGTAGTAGTAGTAGTAGTAATAAATATTGTGTATAAGCTAATTATGTTTGGTATTATATAAATTTTAGGTATCTTATAGCGTCATGCCGAGCAGTGAATTTTGTATTTGTAATTTTATATAATTAAATGCATATTTTGCTATATAATATGATTTTGTACCCAAAAATTATATGAATATATATTAAGTATGAATGATGTATTTTGACTGGTTTCAAAACACATGATTGTAATTATATAGTCTAAATTTTAGATTTGTTTTGCATTAAAATGAATATGTTGTTTGATTTGTGTCAGTTAAATTAATGGGCTCATTACTTGTAATATTCTTGAATAATATAATAAATAATTTGTTTGAGAAAATATGAAAGAAAAAGAAGAAGTTTGTTTCTATGTTGGTTATAATATGATAAGGAAGTCTAGGTGATGGGAAAATGTTGAAATTTTATATATAGCTTGTGAAAATTGGTTTAGTCAATAACTTGATATTGAAAACAAATAGAAAAAACTCTGCTGAATTTTTGATGTGTATATATATAATTCCTAAATATCCTATGAATAAATTGGAGTTATTACAATTTTCTTCATTTTTCTCTGAATTAATGGAATTAAAAGTGTAGGTTTATGCTTTTAACAATAACCAAAATCAAATTAGTGAGCTTTAGAGAGGGAGGGGGGGGGTGTTGGGAAGTTAGAAATTGGAAAGAGAAAGCTTGCAAAAATTGAAAGAAAAAAAGGGAGAACTTGGAAGGGATTGCAAAGAGCTTAGGAAATTGAGTTAATTATCATTGGTAAGGTGTTCTTTGCCATTTAAATCCATCATTTTCTCTTGTTTTGTTCACAATGTTGAAAATCTCTAAATTTAGGAATTTAGGATTTTTGAAAATTTTAAGAGAAATGCTAAATTATATTAAATTACTTGTTAGTTGTATGTACATGGTATGATTAAGGGTTTAATTAGAAAAATCAAAAACCCATTTATGAAAAAAGTAGGTTGTTAGTGGCCGGCATATACAAGAAGTTTAGTGAATTTAGAAAATTGATTAATTGTGTTAATTTTGAGTATTTAAATAACGTTGGAAATGCTTTAAATTTGATTGGGAATATTGTAAATTGTGTTATAATGAATTTGGGTCATTATGGTTATGTGATAAAAAAAATAGAAGATGAAATTGTAAATTGATTAATTGTGTTATAATGAATTTTGCTATATAGGGAATTTAACAAGATTAAGTGTATGTTTAAGCTTGATTTCAATCCTTCAGGGTTGGATTGTTTTGTATTTCATGAAATATATGTGTATATGTGCTTGTGTGTTATTGGGCCAAATATATTAACAAAGATTTGAGGTAAAGGAGACGTAGAATTTGGTTAGAATCAAGGGTTGTTATAATAAATGTGTGTATGTGAAAGTAAAAGCCGTTACAAAGGCCTAAACATGTGAAAAAAAGGCTGTTGAGACAATATTAACATGTAAAAATCTAGGCTATCATGATAGCCAAATGATAGGATTTTACGGATGGAAATTGGAGCTCCTGAATTATAAACCTAAATATATAAACTATTTTGATATATTATTTTTACATGAAAAAATTTAAAATGTAAATTATAAAACTTATCCAAATATCTAATTAAATGAATTGATGATTATATATGTAAGTAAAAAAAATAATCAACAATATTTAAAAAAAACTGAAAAAATTAAAAAATAAATGTAAATTAAGATATTCGATCTTGTCCTATTTATATCTACTAAATTTATTTATTATAATCAATAAAAATTAATATAAATAGAAACATGGTAAATAAATAAAAAAAATTATGCAACACGAATATACTAGAAATAATACAAGTTAATCAGCTGACCCATAACTCTGCAAAGTCTACCCCTTATATCCTGTGCATAATAATTAATAAATCATCATGGAGCACTACCAATTAATATTCATCCCATTACATTCAAGGTTATTTATAATAATAAAAAAATTGATAAAAACTTAGGTCAGCAACTAGGTGTTTTTCTTCTTATTTCAAACAAACTTTTCTAAGCATTAGCAGGTAATACAATTTTAATCCCACTACCTTCACAGTTCGCAGGACTGGAAAAGAAAATAAGCATCAATATACCATAACAATACATGGGAACAATCAAGATTTTTATTATTCAGTAAAATTTACAATGAAGTCATTCATGAAGGAAAATTGGCTCACATTTTTCCTTCAGAGATTACAGTGTTTGAGAAAATAATACGCAAATCTCTTCACATTGCACTGAAAAATAAAGTACATTCTCCCAGAGGCGGGGAAAAAGAAACAATAAGGATATCAAATAATTAAAAAATTCTCTCGTTGTTCCACCTAATATTTATCCTAATTCTCACTTGGTCTCTTAACTTTTGCTTTCGATTTGCAGTTTGCTTTAGCATCAACTTTGCTTCGATACACTTGTGTTAGGATAATAAGCTAAAAGCATTGATGTCTATGCCACCAGCTGATCCTATTCTGAGTAAATCTGCTCTATCCATGGTGGCAGCGATTCACAAACTCTTTTACCAAGACTCTATTGCTTCTCAGCATAAAAAATTGTGCTTCCAGCAGGGGGTACATCTTTAACCAGCGAATTAACCCAAGAAACATCTGGCTCATCAACATGTGAAGCTGTCACGTAAGCAGCTGTTGTCGCAGCAGGATTATTGCTGCTTTAAAATCCAAAGGAAGCAGACTTCTTGAGCTTGTTCAGTTCATCTCCTTGAAAGCCCCAATCCAGTTTCCCATTAGGGGAGCTCCAATCAGGAAGATTAGAGGGCATTGTGGATACAGAGTTCGCAGCTGCAGTGAGGCCAAGATGGTTGGGCACTGCACCACTGTCAATGAAACTCTGGCTCCTCTTCGCAAATGCGGAGGACCTCGAATTCATTACAGCAGCTGCCACTGCAGTGGATGTATCAAACCCATATGTACTAGGGTTCCTAGCTGGAGAAGATGAGAGATTGGCGGCTGGGTAGCTTGAATGAAGTTGGTTCATGTTCTGGCGGATCTGCAGCCCATTAGGAGAGTGTAACTGGGTTTGTGTGCTAGCATTTAATGAAACTCCCTGCAGTGGAGACATTAGAGAAGGATCGAGAGATCCAAAAACATCATCAAGGTTGGTAGGTTTCAAATCCGCAATCCTATTGCTCCAGTGCGATGGTGAGGAGAGACCAGACATCTCAATGATCTCATCCCTAAGTTGCTGTTGCTGGAGTTGGCTTGAGTAACTTTCCAGCCCAAGCAATTCAATCTCCAAATTCAAATCTCTATCACAGAAAACAGTCTTTAGCCTACTTCCTGGGAGCTGCAAAGCTGGTTGGGTAAGGCTAACTTTGTTCTGCCACAAGCTTCCACTCTTGGGAGAAGAAGAGGCTACCGCCAAGGGAGACATTGGTGGTGTTGGTGTAGCAGGCAACGGAAAAGATGATGATCCAAGGGCCAATGGACTCAAAGTTGTCATGTCCACAGCACTAGAAATCGACCTCTGTGAAGGCATTGCTGAACCTGTAGAAGCGTACACAGGGCGCAAATCCTCAGGTTTGTGTGCAAAGAAACAAATTTTTCTTGCACAACCAGTTTCATCCTTGCAAAGCCGGGTTCGATACTGGGCAGGGTGCAGCCATGACTCAAAAACACCATGTGCATATTCACAAGAATCACCCTTCTGGCATGTTTCCTTACGAAATTCAGGGCAAGGGACACAACTGTAAGGGTACTTCTTTGGGTCTCTCCTCCTTGCATTCTCTCCTGGATGGACAAACGGGCACTCAGTCCAATCATGAGAGTATGCCCTGGAGCAAGGCTTGACCTTGAAAGAGTATATTCTAAACTCATCGGTACCATATATACCATTGTTTATGTCTGGCAATGTCACATCAAGAGGATACTCTTTCTTTTCAGTTCCCTCTTTTGCCAACTGAGGCATTATGATCGGTTTCTCTTCTTCATCTTCACTTAAGTTTTGGCCTTTTAGCAACAACTCAATCAACTTCTTCCTTGAATTGCACATAAACTTGGATGAAGTGGCAAATATATCACCAGGTTTATTTCCGTTAGCATCAGCACTGTTAGGATCAGCAATCGCATCAAGCAAGAGCTTGACAATCCCAACTGATGAAACAGCACAGCCAGCAACAGCGCAGTGAAGGGCAGTGACCTTCTCCGAGCCACACGCCCTATTGATGTTGACTTTGCCAGTTTCAATAACATACTTCAAAACATGAGTGCATCCAAACACGGAAGCAATTATAAGAGGTGTCCTCTCTTCAAAACCCATCTTTTTCAACCCAATTCTTCTACCATACCAATAGTTTGCCCCATCGATATCCAAACCCTTCCGTTCAACCTCAATTTTGAACCTAGCAAGATCATCAGAGGCAGACAATTCAAGCAAACAGAGCATTTATACAAGAGATTTGTCTTCCATGATCGGATTTGATGAGAAAGAATCACTCTGTGAACCTTCGCACCTAACCAAGTCCTGCATCATTAAAACAAACATATTAAATATACCATAATCAAGAATTTTAGACTATTGATTAAT
>Ga0325405_1000119_pt1 | contig 72743 bp, 67 predicted proteins | sample PopdelMetagenome_21_FD_205663 | JGI IMG/M metagenome (GOLD analysis project Ga0325405, IMG submission 205663) | Populus deltoides microbial communities from Bellville, Georgia, United States - Xylem-Control-R2 | ecosystem: Host-associated > Plants > Phyllosphere > Stem > Wood/Secondary xylem...
AGGAGAAGAAGAAGATCGATCGATTAATCAATGTCTGGTTATGAGAATGTTGTGGGTGGGAAATTGAAGCTGAAGGGGAAAGCTTTGGATGTGAAAGCTGGCAGCCTTAAGAAGAAGAAGAAGAAACATGTTAAGAAACAAGTAGATTCTTCTGATCTCGTCATCCATAATGAGCTTTCTACTGGTTTGGGTTTCTTCCTTTTTTCTAAAAATCCCCTCTTTATTAATTTCTTGTTTGTAAGCTGTTAGTCTTTGGATTCTTGTTGGAGGCTGGGATTAGTTTCGTTTCTGGGGTTGAATCTGGGTGGTCACTCCCATTCGTAGAAAATGCACCTCGGTTGTTTTTTGTTGTTGTGCTTGTGCTGTGCTTTCTGTGTGAATTTTCAAGCCTGCCGTGCTGCTGTTTTCTTCTTCGTCTTTATCTATGTTTATAAAATTTAATACAGATTTTTGAAGGAAACACTGTCATCGTGTGTCCTGATAGAACTCAATTAAACCAAAGTTTAGGGTGATTGGCAGCCTTCGAAATCAATGGTTGCTGAATAACCTCGTGTACTATTTCTACTTCTTGTTCTCAGGGCATTTTTCTACTCGTTGGTTATCATCATGTCTCCGGAGAATGACAGAAATTAGGAAGCACAATCATTTTGGTTTTATTTCACACATCAACCAGAGAAATATCTTGATTGCTGGCTTGATTTCTTTGTTTTTGGGTTCTGGTAATCTTTGATTTAAATGAATTGCTGAAATATCCCAATAATAGAGCAGTCTCTGTGAAAAAGACGTTGTGTTGCTCCTTATAACCTTTTCATGTAATTCGTGTTATGTTATATTTTACTGCTCCACTTTAATTTCAGAGGATCATCGATTAATGTTGGTATTTGGTATAGGCCAAAGCGTAGAAGAACCAACTGATGATCCTAATGAGGAAGATATTAATGATGAAGGCAAAACGAGCGAGGAAGGAAAGGCTGCTTCTTACATTGATCATCTCACACCTGCAGAGAGACGATACATTGAGCAGAGAGAGAGAATTGATGTTCATAGGATGGCGAAAGAAGCTGATAAATCTCACCGTGACAGGATTCAAGATTTCAACCAATATTTGGCCAACATGAGCGAGCACTATGACATTCCTAAAGTTGGCCCTGGCTAAAAGATCCACCTTCTTCGTTGTAATTTCAAATTTAGAATTGTGGCAAACATGTGGTTTTATGTTTCCCAAGATTTCTATATTTACCTTTCTCCACTCAGTTTTTCCTCACATTACTCTCAAGGTACCCCATTGTGTTTATGAAATTTGCTGGTTGTGCTGTTGACAGTCATCTATGTAAGGTAAGCTGCCTGAGTCTGTTAAGTGTTGCCCGTGCCAAATTATCATGGCCAGTGTTGTCATCAATACGATGGGTTAAAGGAAGGAAGGAAGAAGAAAAGCTCAAAAACTGAACATGGATACGGAGTCCTCCAGTCATCCGAGCATAAAAGGGGATTTGATTGGTCTACAGAACTCGTGTTGATTGGGTATTGGGTTCAGGGGAAACCTATTCAGCCTGCATATCTTTTAGGAGTTCTTTCTAAGTGTAAATTTTTGTAGGAAACTAGTGCTTGCCGATTAAGGAACAACAGCAATCCTAATTCAAGTAATCGGTTCTTTTAAGAGCCTGTGCCATCGACCGTGCTCATCGTATTCCATAGTGCTGCTTCTACTTTCCTGGCGCGTCATCAATTGCTTTAAAAGCACTCATTCAAGCAAAACAAGCCTTGTGTAATCTGCATGTTAATGAAGAATTTTCAGGTCGATAGTTGTCCTAAATATGTATTGGCCTCACAATCCCGTGCAACAAGGCTGTGATTAGAAGGCTTGCACATTAGGTCATAAATTTTATTCTCTTCCCGTTTCTTTTTCTTAATGAATCCAATAATAATAATAATAATAATAAAAAGACTAATAGGATGCAATCCTGGGCCTCAGAAGGTTTTTCACCGGTGTCACTATCTCTCAATGAGATGACAATTGACCTGTCCTAAACACATCATAGTCAAAACCTTATGCACGAGTCTTCCCATGCCCGAGACAGAGCTTTCGTGTCACAAGTATATTAGAAGAGTAGCGAGAGCATACAACGGAAGTTCACAAAAAAATTTAAAAAAACCAGTTCCTCTTCGGAATGATAAGATTCTTTAACTTGTGATAAGATAAATCATGGGATTTGACACTGCCTGAATACAAACCTTATTGCATAAATACACAAGGAACAGTTTAGTCTTTTACTGCCCAGAACAACTCCAATTTGAATAAACAAATTACACAGTAGCTATCACTAACCCAAAAGGCTACAAGCACCGCAAAGTGGCGTTAACGAATTTACCAACACTGATTCTTCAGACAAACAAATACAATAGTTCAAGTGCTGTTGGTCTCATGCCGCCACAAACACTCCTTGGATAACCAAAATTTGGAGCACCTAAATCATCGAGTCTCGTCCTCCAAGGCGCGGAAACCAGCAGTCAAATCCTCATGCAACTTGCTGAATTTTTCCACGAGAACTGCTTCCCCTTCTGCGGGATCCTCAAACTTTTGAGACCTGCAACATTGACAGATGACAATATCAGAAGGCAATCCTAGTGGATTTCTGTATAGCATTGCTTTTCACTAGGGGATTCTTGTCAGAAGTACGTAATACTTACACTAGACGATAGAAGAGATCTCCCAACCGATGTTTGATAAGGCTGTATGATATCTTCTGACCATCCATGCCAGCACCTCTCTCAACAGCCTGTATGTTGGATTGCAAACTTGTTCATCAAAGATCCAGAACAAACCATATTACACCCACTACAGGTTGTGAGCAGGTGTGTGAGTTTTAATATCAGACCTACAATTATTGACTACTGAAACTTTATAACAAAAGAGAAGAAGAATGCCCAGACTCCTCTCACAGCAAGCAAACTTGCAAATACTTACAGTAAACGATAGAATACCAGAGGGGAGGGGGATAATTTACCTGGTTGGCCAAATTACAGAAATGAATGATGTTGCGCATCATCCAAACAGACTTGTAGAAAGGACAGAACTTGTCATATCTACCAGCCAAACAAACACACATTCAAAGATGAGGATTGCAGAACTATGATAAATCTTAATTACTCAAAATGAAAGATAGAGAAAAGATCAAGTAATGAGGTTGGGGCATACGGAGTAAATGCATTCTGAGCAAGATAGTCCTCCCTCAAAAGTTTCGCAGTCTCCAGGGTGATCTTATCTGTTTCAGCTAAAGCATCCTTTCCAACAAGCTGCAATAATCCAGAAAGTCATGGTTATTCAATCTCAAGCAGACAAGAAACCAAATAAACTTTCATCCTCATAACTTGTCACATGGCAAAACCGAGATAGTAAGGATGATGTGCTGTGCCATATTTGCCTCAAAGTAAGGGTGAAATAGAGACCAAATAAAAGTGCCACTACAGTGAAACTCTACATGATTCCATGGAGATCTACAGTATCATAACCGCCAATTGTGACCAATCTCCACCAAACATCTTTTATGCCAAATTAAGATTTGCAAATCAACCAATTTAGAAGGGCAAGAGAAGACATGGAGTACTCGTACAATTAAGGTTCTGCAGCAAAGGTAACACTGAAACAACACCCCCACCATATAGTTCACAGAATTCATCCATATATTACTTCAACAGTTCCAGGTAAATCACATATTTTATAGTTCTTGGAGCTAAGAAAACCAGAAGAGAAGAAAATTTTGAAGGAAAAAAAAAACATACTTGGACAATTTCATTCAAGTCATCTTCTCTTTGGAGCACTTCCCGTGCCTTTGTCCTGATGTTGATAAAATCTGGATCAAATCGCTCATAAAATGACTCCAAAGCCTGACAACAAAAGCGGGACAACCTAAATAAATATGAACAGGTTCCATAGAATATCGGATGCGATGAATGAAATGTCCAATAAGCATCCAAATAATTATAATTTCAAAAGAAAAACAAAGGGAAAAAGTTTGTAGAAAAATTGCAAACCTACCCCTGAGTACTTAGAGTAGGAAATAAGCCAGTTTACAGAAGGAAAATGTTTCCTTTGTGCAAGTTTCTTGTCCAAACCCCAGAAGACCTGCAAAAGTACAAATGAATAACCTCATTTTAATATAAATAAATAAATAAAGCTTGGGAGAAAAAGTCCAAAATGGCATCAAGATGGAACGTATCATTTTTGAGACTATAAATTACATGTGCTTGGACTTCAAATTTAACCTGGATCACTGAAGCAGAATCATTTTTGGGCCTAGGCTATGCTTTCCAGCTTGTTGATCAGTAATTCAGCCATGCTCAAGTTGGCTTGATTAATTAAACATATATTTCTATGGTTTTTCCTTTCAATTTTGAAATTTCTGTTTCTTGTCTTACTGTTTATCAGGCAACCTAAAAAAAATTATTTGCCTACTGCAACAAGTTATTTCAAGCTTTTCACAAAAAAAAAATTAAATAAAAAATTTTAGGTCTTGGAAGAATGCTAAGAAAAAAATAACACTGAACTCTCTGTTTTACTCAGCAATCTATGGTGTGCTAATTGCTTCTAGTATGAAAGATGGTGAGCATAGTTTGTAATTACCTGGACAATGCTGAGGGTAGCAGATGTAACAGGATCTGAGAAATCTCCTCCAGGTGGGGAAACTGCACCAACAATTGTGACACTACCCGTACGCTCTGGCGAACCAAGGCATTTTACTTTACCAGCACGTTCATAAAAGGAGGCCAAACGTGCTGCCAGATAAGCAGGGTATCCACTATCAGCAGGCATTTCTGCCTGCAAACATAATTAAGAAATATGCAATTAGAGTTTATCAAAATATGCAATTAGAGTTTATCAGAGTAGGATAAAAACAAATTTCACAATATGCATGAAAGAATTAGCATAATAGATCATAGTTCTCACTTCTCAGCTACTTCATTTGTCTAATAAATAACAACATACAAAGAATCAATCATGAGAATAGTATATCCTTAATCCAATATCAACAGTAACAGCTGATGATATTGCCAATCACTTGTGGAAGCCAGCACCTAATAAGATGTTGGAACCAACCATTAAGTATTAACTTTATCCAGCTTCGACAAATCTAGCTAACAAAAACATAGTTATTTTTTGCATTAAAGGTTGCAAATGATATGCAAGTTAAGGTAACTCAGACAAATGGCATGTTAGCTACAAATGATATAGACCACACAGAAGCACCAGCTAACACTGCAATATATCAGACGCTAACATATGAAGCATTCAAAAATTCTTCCAAGGCATTGAGATAAATGTTGGTAGAGGCTAACCAGCCGTCCAGAAATTTCACGCAATGCCTCTGCCCAACGGGATGTTGAATCTGCCATCATGCTCACATTGTAGCCCATATCTCTGAAGTATTCAGCTATAGTGATTCCTGAGAACAACATATCCACACACAAGTTGAAGAAAATCAACACAAGGCATTCAATAAGACAGAACATCACCAACAACAAATGAATAGTACATAGAATTTTCAAATTCATGCAAATCAGGCACAAACATGAAACTTCTAGCATAAGCAATAATTTACAAGTTTGAGTTTTTTTCTTCAGTCCACTGCATATGTGGTCTAAATAGCCTAAAGTCTGCAGCCGGCAGGTGTAATGGTAGGGTGTGGATTGTATTGCCCAAATTGCAACCATTTATTTCGCGGAATATTATATGTGCTTCATAAGAGAGCTGCTGCTTCTCTGACAAAGGACCTGTGACAGTAATCTGATATCTTAAAAATTACAATCTTTTTCTTGAATTACAAACGGTTACTAACATCTACTGATGCATGTGTTCAAAACACATCAGCTCTTAACCAACCAACTGCATTGAATTCTCTCGTAACGCTAACAAGAAAGAATAGGCACAAGGGTTGAAGATAAAAGAGATTACTCTTCATAGAATCCTCTACTCTGTTTAATATTTACATAAAAGAGATAGTGTTACCTGTGTAAATTGATGCCTCACGAGCAGCGACAGGCATGTTAGAGGTGTTCGCTACAAGGGTTGTACGCTTCATGACAGATTCTTCACGGCCATCAGGCAAAGTCATGGTCAATTGTGGAAAATCCATGAGCACCTGAGCAATCGATTACCCTAGATAAAAAAATCTTAAAAACCATAAAACAGGATTGACGAATAAAGTGAGAGAAATGCATACCTCTGCCATTTCATTTCCTCTTTCTCCACAACCCACATACACAACAGTATCAGAGTTAGAGTACTGCACAAACAAACATAAGCAATGAATCAACCAAACTACCCCATCATCACAACCATCAGAGTAAGCTCCACGAGGAATTGACAAGCTTCACCTTGGAAAGAGCTTGACTAATGACAGTCTTCCCACAACCAAATGCACCAGGTATGGCACAAGTTCCACCAAGAACTGAGGGGAAAAGGGCATCAAGGACACGCTGAAACAAAACAGAGTCATTGGGAACTCAAATTACTAAAAGAGATAGAAATAGATGAAAAAACCAATGCGTTTAGAATGTAGGCAAATACCTGCCCAGTAAGCAAAGGGGTATCAGCAGCAAGCTTTGATGCAACTGGTCTTGGAGAACGTACTGGCCAAGTCTGCATGTAGAAGAACGGTGAGATTTGAAAAAATTTCTAGATCAGGATGCAAGCATTTCAATTCATCTAGAGTTTGGCTACAAGTTACAAACCTGAAGCATGGTAAATTGCTTTTTGACACCCTGGAACTCAAGCTCTAGCACAGTGTCCTACGAAAGCAGAAGTCAGTGTACAGATCTATGTATGAAATGTCAATGTGCAGTGTAGAAGTCATAGAAAATTCACATAAATATAAATCTCAACTAAATGGTAACTATAACCCAGGAGACTAGAGAATGATCCAAATGCCATTTGCATGCAGTTTATGTTTCCCAAATTCATCATTCAGAAACTCCGTATCAAAGTGTTATGTAACATGCAAGCACTGCGCTATATGATATGTATCATACAAGGGGAAAAAAAAGGGAAAGCAGATGTGTTCTCGTGTAATTATCATTTTAATGAGGCAAAGAAGAGAAAGAGACAAACCTTCAATGAATATTGACCAGGAGGTGCAATGAAAGTGATTTTCCCCATAGCATCAGGAGGTAGCGCAACATGATGCTGCATTAGAGTGTTCTCAAATACAGTCTGCATTGGAAAATATCCACACAAAATCCTATGTTAAACTTAATGCAAAAATAAATAAATAATAAAGAAATAAAGATGTCCAAACCACACATTTCTAAAAGAGTTCAACAAACAAAAGGTTCAAATAAAGAACTTACAGCATACAAGTCTCCACCAGTCACGAGATCTCCCTCACCTGCCAACGTTAAGCATAACTGAAGTTAGTGGAATTCTACATAAGAAATTGAAGGAACAATTATTGTCATTTGTCAACAAAGTTCCAGCAGTCACCTATTTTTTTAGGCTGAAATTCCCAAAGTGTGTCTTTGTCAAGTGCTGGGACGGAGACACCACGAGGAATATAGACATCACCAGATATCCTTGCAATGGTTTTCAGAGGCCTCTATTTTGATGAGAAAACATAGGTGAATGGTTAACCACTATAAATTTCAAGAGAGAAACCAAAGCACAAACTTTGTTTCTTTCTTTTTGATAAAGTGAGGGCAAAGAATAAACTTAGAAGGCTTTTGAAAAAGGTTTCTGATTAACAGAAAACAAAATGTAATTCTAATTACTAAATCAGAATTTGACAATAAGGCAAGCACTGTCAAACCTGAATTCCATCAAAAATATTCCCCAATATTCCTGGTCCAAGCTCCACAGATAAAGGCTGTAAGATCAACATACAATTAATGAACTGATGCAGTCACAATACCATTCAGAAAAAAACATGACAATACAAGATAGTGAGATCACCTTGTGTGTCCGAAGTACAGGGTCGTTCACCATCAGACCAGCAGTTTCCTCATACACTGTCAACAGAGAGAACAAAAACATTCATTTCCATTCCAGGCACCTCAGTAAATACAAAGAAAAATGTTTCTTTCCTTTTAAAAAATAGGAATCCAGGAGCGAGCAGAGCAGATACACAGTATTAAATGATGAAACCGCTCAAAAAATGAGAAGGATGATGCATGAAATACAGTATTCTAACTATCAAGAACTCGCATTAGTAAATAACCTTGGATTGTGGCAGAATGTCCTTCCAAACGAATAATTTCACCAATTAGATTGTCATGCCCAACACGGACCAGCTCATACATAGCTGCACCAGCCATGCCATCAGCAACCACGACTGGCCCTGATACCTGTCAAAACCACATCAAGTTAGTCAGACAAAACCAGGAAAATGCGTTGAGCCTAGAAAACAGCATCGAATTTAGATTGAAATCATGAAAGACCAAAGTTGAACTAACAATCATGCATCGCAATCAGTTGCTCACGTCCTAGAAATATAGCAATTAAATCTTAAACTGTGCAAATGAGCCAACCAACGCACAAATACGAACCGAACAAATCAGATCTTATTTTTAAACATTTGTTATCTGCATAAACATTTTTCATCGAGTTCAAGCAATAACAAGAAACAAACATCAGTTAGTTCAACATTTATCAAGCTAAATCCAAGCTAAAAAAAGCATAGAAGCACACAGAACTGAAACGCTAACAACCACTTCACAGTTCCTCAAATCTCTACCTTTATAATTAACACCATCAACTAGGCTAACAAGATCTCTAGAAAATCAATAATCACTCGAGTTTACGTATCTCAACGGATCACAACCTTTAAAAAACAGATCTAGCGGCTCGAAATTCAACTACGAAATCAATTTTACATAAATCCAAAAACTCGATCTGATCGCAGTAAATCAACAGAAACAGGTCATCAGATAAGTTCATCAATCAAAACCAGAACAAAAATTCGATCTATGTAATTACTTGAGATTAATAATTAATTGAGAAAAAAGGAAAAGAAAAGAAAAGGAATCTACCTTGCGAACGTAACCATACTCGCTCTCCTTCTCAGAATCTTCAAATGTAGTCAATCGAGCTCCGTACACCGACGGCATTTTCTCTCAGAGAAACAGATAACTGAAATTCTATACAAAGGAGTGTGGAGGATCTAAGAATCAATTAAAACCCTAAGGTTTCAATCGAATTAGAAATTACAATTAATTAATTTCGCAGATGCAAGCGACAGAGGAGGGAAACGAAGGAGGTGGGATTTCATTGATTGATTTTTTATGGAGGGAGGGATAGGAAAGGGGGCATGTCAGCATAAGGGAAGGTAGGTAGTGATCTGCTGCTTTTGCAGTACCGTAATGCTATAGTTCTGCCTATTTAGTAACTTGCCACGTCAGCGTGGACGTTCGCCCGGAATGAAGGCGGCTCTATAATAATTCTTACCTTTTGTTTTATTTCATTTTATTTATTTATTTATTTATTTATTTATTCCAAAGCATCTCGGAGAGGAGATCGCATCACATGGGTTTTAAAAAAAAATCAGAAAGATAATAGTCTTTTTCGATGAGTGAAAATAATGGTAATTTTATTATTTAGTGGTTATTAACTTGAAGACATGAACTTAAGTCTCTACTCTTGAGAGTTGACGCCTGTAAAATATATAGGAAAAAAAACCAATAATTGCTTCTTGCAATTTAAAATTGGTGATTGATTTTAAAACGAGAAACTTTAAAATATTCAATGAATAATTATAGATACTTAACAAAATGAATAAGTAAATTTTTATTATTTTAGAGAATAATACAAAGTTATTCATGAAGTTATTAGATTAAAATATTTTTTTCTATGATATGAATTTTTTATTAACTAAATAATTATAAATTTGAACGTTATCATTTAATTCTTTTTAATTAAATTAAAAGGAGTAAGTGTAAGTTAGTTGTGAGTTTTTACAAGTTTGAGGTGTCAACAAATTTTATCCAAAGATATGTTATAAAAAATGATGTGAATTTATTTTTATGATCCTATTAGAATATTTAAAAAAAAATTATTGAATTAATTTTTTAACAATGGCAATTAAAATGTCATGAAAAGAAATTGTACGGATAATCGATTAAATAGGTCTAAAAGGAGTTTATCTTTACATGCAAAAATTCAACTGTTGAGCACAGAAAAAGGTTGTGAGTGATCAGTAAATAAGTGAAACGACAATATTTTTGTGTGTGTGTGATTTATGAAATGTTGAAATTTTAGGAGGGGTTGATTGCTACTGCAGCGTGGATTAGCCGAATGCGACGAAACCTTAGTGGCACACAACAAAGTAAAGATAAGGTGGAAACTTCCAGGCCATTTCATGGCATGGATGAATGGACAAAACCATCCCTAGTCAAAAGCCAAGATGACTGCGACACGTATAATTTTATTTGTCATTGTCTACATCATTACCATTTAATATATATATATATATATATATATATATATATATATATATATATATATATAGTTTTTAATCTCGAACCTAGGCAAGGTGGTCAGATTGGTTAATCTCAATTAATTTAATTTTTTTTAAAATAAAAATACTAAGATATTAATAAATTTTGACCGAATGTTTCTTGAGCGGATAGGTAATAGATTAATTCTAACTTTTAACAGGGTCACATTAAATTAATTTTTTTTATTATTATTAAAACCCGATACATCGTAGGTCTCAGACCACGTGTCAATTACTCCCATGTATCATTCGCTCGCAATTTTGGATTGGGGAAAGAGGCATTTACCCTTTTTTAGATATTCTTGAATTGAAAGACTCTGTATAGGTTAGGGCGGGCTGGATATAAATTTTAGTCGGAATTCGTGCTGGAGTGAATCTTGCCATCCCATCCCTCAAGGCGATCGATCGACTTCACAGCATGCATGCATGCATGGAGCATTTGCGACCCTAAAACCTGAAATTTATTTTAAAATGTAATCATGTCAGAAATCAAATTTTAACTCATGCTACGACGTTTATCAAACTGCGTTTAGTTGAAGTTGTGTGTGTGTGTGTGTGTCCCATGCATGCATGTTGACATGGATAAATCTTGCATCCCTCGAGTTATTGGTGTTAAGAAGTTCATGAGCTGCATTGTTGATGTAATCCACACATGACGTACGAGGAAGACCCATTTGTGCCATAAATAGCCGCATCACCTGGAGAGCACCCCCTTGGAGGCCAGCCCAAACAAGATCATCTTTCTCGCTAGCTCCTTGCTTGTGGAGAGTACTCTAGTTTTTAATTTTTTTTTTTTTTTTTGAGAAAAAAGAGTTACTAGCATGAAGTGAAAATAAAGAAGATGTTATAATTTAATTAATTTAGAGACAAATTAAGAAAAAAATCCACCTTTAATTGCTGAGAAAAACGTTGAATAAGAACCGTGGCATATTGTTCTGGGGTGTATGAATGCGGCTTGCAGGGTATAATTGTGACATGAAGCAATTATCATTGTAATCATTGCCACCCCTTCCTACTGAATATGTGCATCTATTCAGGTAATTGGCAGGATGATTTTTGTCCCTTAACATCCCACTAATACGGTCAACTATATATAGCTTGGTGACTCAGCACAGCCGTTGATCCATGGTAAGTTCGAGCCCTAAAAGGCTGGAATGTTGTGCACAGAGAAGGAATAAAGAACTTGTAATTAACTCAGGCAAGCAATAAGTTCTCTCTCCCTTCAATTTCTTCTATTTCTCCCACATTTTCCAGTAACCTTAACAAAAAGTCAAAAAGGCTGGAATTAATTCCGATATGCACAGTGATAGTAAACCACAGTTCCGCTTACAAATCCTATCAACGCCCTCCCTATTTCACTCCTCCAAACTTTCCCGTCATATTATTGCTATCTACCATCATCTCCACTGTGTCGGTTAATCGATCATCCTCTTGCTTGTGTTTCCTGGCTAGTGATACCCACCACTACCCGACATAACAGGATCAGGAGTAGCTTGCATTCAAGTAACTATCCCATTAAAATAAATTAATTAATAGTTAAATAAAATCTCAAAATATATTTTATATAATATTTTAATATATTTTTTAAATTAAAGATCTTTGAATTTAAAACCTACACATGTCAATATTATTTTATACTTAATTTTTATCAAATAGAATATAAATAATAATTATTTTAATCAACAAAACTTTAATGTCATATCAAATAATCTTTTCAATTTAAAAACTTGAAAAATTATATGAGACCTATATCGACTTCATTTTCTCTCTCGCTTGAAATCTTGTTGATTAAACAGTTATGAGTTAACATCTTTTTTTTTTCCTTTTTTTTTATGCATGCATGCATGCGCGTGTTGTGTATTTTTAATGAATTTTTTTAATTTTTAATTTAAAAATCAAATATGTATAAAAAAAATTGTTGAAGAAAAATCTTAATCTAAAAATAAAACATGTATAAAAATGTTTTTATCCCGAAATACAAACAGATAGGTAGATTTTCAAGCTTGATGATGTAAACAAAGGGAAAATGTAGAAATATGATGTAAAAATAAAATATGTATAAGATTTAATTTGATGTCAACCAGGCTAAACAACAGTTGGACATCCTCGTATGTTTGAGGCCAGCATTTCTTCTTCCATCCTTCACTCTTCTTACACAATTCCTTCAGTTTTATCCTTTTCTGCGCATTCACATGGAAAGAAGTTAGTTGTCAAAATTAAGTTCGAAAATATGAAAACAAAAAGGGGATCTGTTTTAGGAATTACTGAAGGTAAAGGTCCCTTTCCTGTGATCCAACGCATTAAAATTCAGTTTTATTATTTTAACGTGTTTATGTAAAAAAATAAATATTTAAAAATAAAAAATATTATTTTAATATATTTTTAAATAAAAAATACTTTTAAGAGATATTACTATTATTGTACAAATTTTAGTTTATTCTTACATGATAGGACAACTTACATGTTTTTTTTTTTTGGTCTAATAAATGCTACATAGTAGGAATAATTAGATCATGAATACAATGATGAAACTCTTCGTGGGCTACTAATTTCCATGAAATAACAAAACTGTTTTTCTAGTAGTAGTTGAAGTTGTTGAGTTATTGTCATTATTGGACAACAACATGTACAGCCTACCCTAAAAAGAGAGGGTTGCCATTGTCAATGGTAGTTGCACCAACCATCGACAAAATGGCGCAACCCATGTGCTGCCACCAGTAGTGCCATGATCTATGGCCAAGTTGTCTTACCATTCATGCCTATAAATAGAGGCAGACGTGAGAGAGCTGAGAGTGAGTAGAGAGGGAAAGTGCAGCCAAAGATATGAGAAATATAAAAGAGAGTGGGCTGCCAAAGCAACCAACAGTAGCTGCCATTGCAGCACTGAAATGAGAGAAATTGAGTGAGGTTAAGAGTTGCTAAAGAGGGGATGATTCCTCCTCCTCTATTGTTGTAAATCTTGTTCTCTCCCTATATAATCAAATGGCTTCTCCCGTGGATGTAAGCAGTTTGCCGAACCACGTTAAATATTATGTCAGTGTGCTTAGCCTCCAATGGACAAATATCAGAACATCACCGGTCGGAATTCCCTACAGAAGTAAATTCACTTGCAAGAACTCACAGGTTCACTTTCTGCTCTGGTAGGGTCTCAGTTTCAGACAATAGACTCCTAAAAAGGAAATGACTCAAAATCAGCATTTGAAAAACCCTGAAAAGGTGGGAGTAGTGAGCTAAAAGAGCCCTAGAAACCCATGAAAGACATCCTCTAATGTCTTTCCTTCTTCTCCCCAAAACAATAGAAGCAAACAAACAAAAAAAACTCTACCGAAAGGAAAGGAAAGGAAAGGGAAAATATCTGTTCAAATCCGTCCATGTCCCAAAAGTCCCACTGTCAGGCATATCCTTTTCTTTCCTTTGTCTCTCTCTGTTTTGCTCGAATCTTTGAATAGCGACTAATATAATAGCTGCATTACTATCTACAAAAAAATATTGTACTCCCCAAATAGAAAAAGGAAAAAAAAGAAAAGAAATTTTGACGATGGATTTTGAAACTAAATCGCAGAAGAAAAAGAGCGGGGTTTTTGGAGACGTGTACGGTGGGATTACAATGGTGCTTCCCAAAGAGATAATGTAAGATAAACACAGAAGGAAAAATACACAATATGTCTTTGTAATGGCTAACGCACTTAAGCCATGCAGTTTCTATTATATTTATAGTTGTACAATGAAACTGCAATGCGTATAATAATGAAACTAATATGAGCATCATAAGGAAGTAAACAGATATACAAGAGTCATTCAAAAGAGCATGACTATTTTGAATTGACAACAGAATGGATATGATCAAGAACTGGTGCAGATGCTCCTGGATCTCCTGCTGAATATTCTGATAGTCTAACACCTCCCTCAAATTAATGGGGTTTTGACAAACCATTAATTTGTTTGTGAGATATTGAAACCGTTGTGTTTGGCCTTTGGTGAAGACATCCGCTATTTGATCAACAGTTGAGACATGTTGGACTTGAACATCATTGTTGCAAACTTTCTCGCGAATAAAATGGTAGTCAATTTCCACATGCTTTGTCCTTACATGGAACACCGGATTGGAAGCAAGTGCAATAGCCCCAATGTTATCGCACCATATAGTCGGTGTGTGTGGGAGACCAATTGCCAATTCTTTGAAAAGCATTCTAAGCCAGTAGACTTTAGCTGTAACGAGTGCCATTGAACGATATTCCGCTTCTGTACTCGAACGAGAGACCACATTCTGTTTCTTGGAGCTCCAAGAAACTAGATTGCGGCCAAGAAAAATACCATAGCTACTAGTAGACCTTCTGTCGTCTAGGTTGCCAGCCCAATTTAAGTCACAGTAGGTGTGTAATTGTAGAGGAGATGGTGTGTAAAACAAGTCATGGTTAACAGTGCCCTTTAAGTAGCGAAGGACTCGCTTCATGGCCTGTAAGTGTAGAGTTCTTGGCTGATGCATATACTGGCATAACTAGTTGACAGCATAAGAAATATCAGGACGTGTGATAGTGCAATATTAAAGTGCCCCAATGATTTGACAATAAGTAGAAGGATCAGAGATGAGTTCTCCTTCGATACTGGACAATTTGGTAGTGGCTACTGTAGGTGATGCAGGTGGTTTAGCTCCAGCCATGTGAGACCTGTCTAAGAGATCACAAATGTATTTGGTCTGACGGAGATGTAGTCGTTTGGAACTTTTATCAGCCTCCACACCTAAAAAATAAGACAAAGAACCAAGATCTTTGACATGAAAAATGCTTTGCAGATGATGGATGAGTGTAGAAATAGTTAAAGCATCAGAGCCGGTCACCAAGATATCATCGAAATATATCAAAACATAAATCCGAATTTTTGTAGTATGCAGAACAAAGAGAGAGTAGTCATTAATGGATTCCTGGAAACCAAGCTCAAGAAGTTGTTGTGACAACCTGCGAAACCAGGCTCTTGGGGCCTGTTTGAGGCCATAAAGAGACTTGTGTAGTCTGCAAACATAATCCGGTTTGGTGTTATCAATAAACCCTTGCGGTTGTTTCATGAAAACTTCTTCTTCTAGAAACCCATGGAGAAATGTATTTGACACATCTAACTATCGGATGGGCCAGTGAAAATGAACTGTAATTGCCAAAATAAGACGAATACTAGTTGGCTTAATCACAGGGGAAAAGGTTTCATGGTAGTCCGCCCCACTCCTTTGATCATAGCCTTTGGCCATAAGTATGGCCTTAAAACATTCAATATTGCCATCTGGTCTTCTTTTAACTTTGTATACCCATTTATTCCTGACAATGTGTTTATCAAGCGGGCGAGGACAGAGGGACCAAGTGCCATTTATCATCAAAGCATCAAATTCCTTTTCCATGGCAGCACGTCTTTTTGGATCCAAAATTGCTTGAGTGTAGGATGTTGGTTCAGTAGTAGTGAAGACTGCAGAAAAGGCTCTTAAAGGATGTTGGGTATGGTAGAATAATTTGTAATCAGGAAAAGATTTGGGGCGAGAGTGACCTGTTTTTGAACGGGTTTGAATGTGAGTGAATGTTGGCTGGATAATGGGATTGGGGGAGGTATTATCGGGGTCTAGAGAAGGAGATATTGATGAAGTGTTAATATCTATGTCAGTGAGGGAGGTATGATCGGGGTCTGAAGAAGGAGATATTGATGAAGTGTCAACATCTACGTTAGTGGGATTTGGAGAATTTAAAATGGGAGAAGGAGAAGAACTATAATTAGATGCAGTAGCTGAGGAGGAATGGGTAGAATTTATTGCCACAAGATTTGAAATTTCAGTTGAGGGGAAAGAAGGATTATCTTGAGAAGCCACAGCTGCAGAAATGTTAGATAATAAAGGACTAGATACAACTGAACTGGGAATTATCTAAGGGGTACCTGCAGCAGGAGTCGTACTTCGAGATGTGGTTTGGTTGGCGAGTTCCTGAGCTGGAAAAGACTACTCATCAAAGATGACATGTCGGGAAATGTATACCCGTTTAATTCTTAAATCAAGACACCGATATCCTTTTTGATAGTTAGAATAACCTAAGAAGAGAAACTTTTTACTTCGAAAAGCCAGCTTATGTTCAGTATAAGGCGGGAGAAGTGGATCGCAAGCGCATCCAAAAACACTAAAGTCCTTATAAAGTGGCTCAGTTTTATGAAGTAAAAAATAAGGCGTTTTATTATCTAAGACTTTTGAAGGTAATCTATTTATTAAGAACACTGAAGTGAGGAACGCATCAACCCAATATTGGGGAGATAGACTTGACTGGGTTAGAAAAGTGAGTCCCATTTCCTGGATGTGCCGATGTTTCCTTTCAGCAATTCCATTTTGTTGAGAAGTGTGTGGGCAAGTCAATCTATGGTATATCCCTTTTGTAGTTAGAAAATTTTTAAACTGGTTGGAAGTAAATTCGCCACCATTATCAATTTGGATTTGTTTGATTGAAGTGGAGAAAAATTTTTCAGCAATGGTTTTAAACTTAATAAAAGTGGCGAACACATCAAATTTTCTGTGCAAAGGATATAACCAGGAATATCTTGAATAATCATCAACAAATAAAACATAGAAGAAACAACCACCTGTGGATTGTAAAGGGGAAACCCATACATCAGAGTGGATTGAAGCAAGAGGAACAGAAGATTGATGACTAGATGCTGGGAAATGTAGTTTCTTAGCTTTGCCAAGTTGACAAGCAGAGCAAAAGTCTACTTTATTTGAAGGACCACTGACATAGAGTTTATTAGAATGGAATAAATTATCAAAAACAAAAGTAGCAGGATGTCCTAGTCTAGAGTGCCAAGTGTTTGCAGTAGCTCAAACTCCAACTGTTGCTGAAAGACATATGAGATTTTAAAGAGAATTTTGGCACCCAGCTAATGGATACAGCTCATTGTCAACCACACCTCGAAGTATGATTTTTCCTATCAGGTTCTCCTTCACGATAAAATCAGTAGCAGTTAATATAAAGTAACAATTATTATCTAAACAAAAACGATTGATATAAATAAGATTGGTGGCTGCTTGTGGGCAATGAAGAATGTTGTTTAGATGAAAATTGGATTTGCCAAGGTTAAATGTGGTAGAACCAGTATTTAGAATTTGCAGATCTGAACCATTTCCTACAGTTACAGTGCTGGAGTCATGACAGGAGTTCTGATGAGTGAGATTTGTTGCACTGGATGTAATATGGGCATTGACACCACTATTCATATACCAAACTTGATGATCAAGTGTGGCATTATCTTTAGCCATCATAGCAGCAAGATCTTGAGGAGGGAACCAACCCTGATATGAATAATCAAAATGGTGAAAACAATCAATAGTAGTATGACCAATTTTACCACAAATTTGACAAACCGGGTGGTTGGATGAAAGTTGAAGAGTAGGTGATCTGGTCTGCTGGTGTGGCCGAGAAGTAGATGAAATGACATACTACAGTTTTGTGGAATGTAGAGGAGGGCCTTTCTTTCTGCCACAGATAGGAGCTTTAGATTTGTGGGCAGTAAAGACAAAATGATTATGATCCGTGACACAAGAAGAGTGATTGAAATTCAAAAGATTTTCATGGCCTAATAATTCGGCTTGAAAGTCTTCAAAGGTGAAATCAATGTCACGGGATGCAAAATTAAAGGAAGTGACAAATGGTGTGTAAGTAAATGGCAGGCCACTCAGAAGAAAAGAGATTAAGTCTTGATCGTCCACAGGCTTACCAGCCCTTGCTAATTGATCTGCAAGATGTTTGGCATTTTCAAGATACTCAGAACAAGATTTGGTACCTTGAGTCAATGCCTGGAGTTGATGTTTAAGATGAGAAATGCGAGAGCGAGATTGAGTAGAAAAATGAGTCTGCAGGGCAGTCCAGACCTGCTGAGATGTTTCCATTCCATAAACAGTGGAAACAAGTTTTTCAGAAAGAGATGTAAGGATCCATCCAAGGAGACAAACATCTTTCTTCTACCAAACAACATAGGCAGAATTTAATAAACCAGAGTCAAGATTTTTGGGAGGACAAGTTTCAGTGCCATCAATGAATCCAACTAAATCGTGTCCTCGAAGGAGAATAAGGAATTGCATTTTCCAAGCCAAATAATTGTGAGAGCAATCTACCTTAACGGAAACAGTGGTTGTAGATGGTGGAAGAATAGGGGCAAGGGTTGGGAAAGTATTGGTGTTGACCATATGGATGATACGGAAGCAAAAGGAAGGATCATGTAGAAAAGTGTAACCTTGTAGTCAGTCTGATACCATGTAAGATAAACACAGAAGGAAGAATACATAATATGTCTTTATAATGGCTAACACACTTAAACCATGCAGTTTCTATTATATTTATAGTTGTACAATGAAACTACAATGTATATAATAATGAAACTAATCTTAGCATCATAAAGAAGTAAATAGATATATAAAAGTCATTCAAAAGAGCAGGATTATTTTGAATTGACAACAGAATGGATAGGTTCAAGAACTGTGCAGATGCTCCTGGATCTGCTGAATATTCTGATAGTCTAACAGATAGATGATCCTATTTCTCTACCTTCTCCTCGTTCTCTTGCTCCTCCTTTTGAGCCACGATTTCATCTTCCTGATTTCAGGCTTGCTGTTAGAGTATGTGCCTCCTTTTCATCATCATCATCAGCTTTTCATTCCCTTTTTAAATTAAATTATTTTTCTTTTCTTCTTTTATTTTCTCCTGGAGTTGAGAGTAAAAGTAGCGGGGAAAAGGAAAGTTATGCAGAAAATAAATGAACTTCGGATGGAATATTCTGAATTTTGCTTTTATTTTCTCTCTTTAACAAAGAAAAACCAGTTCTTTTTAAACTCGGAATTTAAGTAAATCTCTTACCTTTTTTTATCCAATTCAGCGAGTGGAATGGATTGTTCCTGTTTTGCGGTTTTTTTTTTAATTTTAAAAAAAAATATTTTGAATTGAATTTGATGTAAAAACTCAGGATTTCACGAAGACCAGAGAAGTCAGTGAGTTCCTCAGTGGGGCCTTAGCTGGGGCTATGACCAAAGCTGTACTTGCTCCTTTAGAAACCATCAGGTTGGTATTTCCTCTGTTTCTTCTTATTTCTATAGCATTTGTGTTATTGTTTTTATATAACCAGACGTGTCGGTTAGCACATTACTTCAGTAGAACTTGTTGCTATTGTTAGTTTCTATTGAAGTCAGTGCAAAGTGATTTTGAGGTCAGTTATTGAAGTATAGCTCTTCTTGTAACATTTGAAATTGAAGCTTAATGATCGGAGGTCTGAAACTTTAGAAATTTGGTCGCATGAACTAATGTACGTTATTAATTTTGAGATTTCAGAACTCTTACCAATTTTGCTAGCATAAATCAGCATTTGTAACGTGAAACCAACCAAGTCATGCTGAGATGTCGAGACCTTTCAAAGTTTTACTTTTGCATGCTAACTATTTTTGAAATGTTTGATTTGCTGATAACTATTTCATACTGCCTTGACCAGTAACTCATGAAAACCCTCCTGATTTGTTACTTGTGAGATATCCAGAACAAGAATGGTGGTTGGTGTTGGATCCAAAAACATTCCTGGTAGTTTCTTAGAGATAATTGAGCAGCAGGGTTGGCAAGGACTGTGGGCAGGAAATGCAATCAATATGCTTCGTATAATTCCCACTCAGGCAATTGAGCTAGGAACATTCGAGTGTGTCAAGCGAGCAATGACATCAGCACAAGAGAAATGGAGTCAGAGTGAATGTCCAAGGGTGCAACTTGGTCCTGTTAGTTTGAACTTCTCTCTATCCTGGATTTCTCCAGTTGCTGCTGCTGGTGCTGCTGCTGGAATTGTTAGCACACTTGCATGCCATCCTCTTGAAGTCTTGAAGGTATTTTGCATTATAAGGCATTGCTCTTGATTACCAAAATTGGAAATTCCGTTCGAATTTCATTAAGCATTAAGCCGCTATCTGCTGTTTTACTCATATTCACTAGGATGATATATGTTTTACTTCATACCCCTCCTAGGATCCTGCTTTGACTTGGACTATATGGTGTATTGGTATACCATTATGCTTTGTTTTAATTAATGGAAATTAGATGTGATAGTGGGTCACAACCTTTTCCTTCTACAGTTTTAAGTTTGAAGATCTTTGAGAGCCGAGACACCAAGCACACAAAGTTTTGTTTATCTCTATTTTCTAGTTGAAGCCGATTGTAACACTTGTATTTCGTACAGGATAGATTGACTGTAAGCCGTGATATATACCCTCATATAAGCATTGCCATCAGTAAGATTTACAAGGATGGAGGGATTGGAGCCTTTTATGCTGGCATTTCACCTACACTGATGGGCATGCTTCCATACAGTACATGCTACTATTTCATGTACGAGACGATGAAGACATCTTATTGCGAAGCAAAGAATAAAAAGTCCCTAAACCGTCCAGAGATGCTCCTAATTGGAGCTTTTGCGGGTGAGAAAACAAGTTTATTTCAATTCACTTTTATTTTCCACACTAATTTTAGAGAAAAGGGTTGCCTGCTTCATATCTCACAGGGAAAGTGTTGAGATCTCTCGTAAAAGTGCAATTACAGGGCTACTAGAGCCTAAATGATTAGATAGACATGTTCTAACTGGTTGGTGTTGGTATCTCGTCTTTTCTATTAGCCGATTGGTAATCAATTTACGTTTTGGATGCCTAGGTTTTACTGCTAGCACCCTTAGCTTTCCATTAGAGGTGGCCAGGAAACGACTAATGGTGGGAGCTCTGCAGGGTAAATGTCCACCCCAAATGGCAGCAGCCCTCTCAGAAGTAATTAGGGAGGAGGGGCCGAGAGGACTTTACAGAGGGTGGGGTGCAAGCTGTTTAAAAGTGATGCCTTCCTCTGGCATCACTTGGATGTTTTATGAAGCTTGGAAAGATGCACTGCTTGTTGAGAAACGGCTTTTATAACAGCTTTGGCAAAAAAATCTAGCATCATGTTCCTTCGGAGGCAAATGTTGGGATCGTTTTATCATAAAGATAAGGAGGAAGGTGGCACCTATCCTGCTGGTGAATGTTCCGAGGACCCATTGTTGAATTGAATTACACATGTTTATGGATAATCATCGTTATAGGATTGGGCTATCCTTTTTCTGTAATGCCCATTTCGATTTCTGACCCAAGCTAAAATTTATCAGCCGAGCTTCAAAAAGGAAAAAATGCGGCCTCTCGTAATCTTTGATATGTACCAAACAGGTTCTTGATCTTGATGTCCTGAGTTAACAAAATTCTGTTTTCCGCATCCCAGATTACATTTTTGTCAATGATGATTCTCATTACTGATAAATTTTGTTGCATTATTCAATCCAAAAGGGAGGGATTGGTCTGTGCTTTAAAACTGAAGTTTATCTATCCTCTTTCAGAAAATACAATTCACATGGCTTTTCACTCATTACAACCTCTGCGTATTCAATTCAAATCCTATGAAAGACTGCAAGAAAATAAATCAGAAAGAATTTATTATTACAAGCGGAAGATGGTTTCTTAGTCGTCCTAGGTAACGTGTGTTTAGTTTGGAAAAGATATGTTTTCAAAAAATTATAAATTTTTCTTAACTAAGATGGGTCATACTCTAAAGGTGATACGGTGACGTTTTCATTTCCCAGAGGGATAAGCCAAGCCGCAGTTGAAAAAGAAAATCACGCAGAAGCTACGGTGTCGTTTAACGGGTCTCCCTCTTGGCGCTTTGATTATGTTCCTGTGCTTCTTCCCTCGCTTCCTATAAATAGAGCGAACTTCCCATTTCCCTCCTTTCTGCAGCGGGCACTAACCTTTTCTATGCCCCCCCCCCAAAACCCTAATCTTCCACAATTATAAGAAGAAAAACCCTAGAAATCTGAACCCTTATTTTCCTTCTGTTTTGATCGATCCTTTAACAAGTAAATAAACAAGGAAATGGAGAAGAGGGAAGTATTATTAGATAGATGGAGAATCATCGAGGAAGAAGAAGAACTTCACGCCAACGATGGCGATAATCCAGTCATACGACGCCGTCTTCACCTCCTCAAAGAACAATGGTCTCTCTCTTATTTTCTCCCCTCAATATCACTATGCTTTTATTACTATATTCTTATTGTTAAATTAGGTTTATTTTTATTTTTTATTTCTTAATTATAGGTTTTCAGACACATTTAAGTACTTGATTAGTTTGCCCAGAGAAGAACATATATGGTGTGGAGATTTTGATTTGATGGGCCCACTTTTAGAGACATTTTACAATTACTACAAAGATGACCGGCCGGACTCTCCTCTCCGGCTTCTGTGGAAGAGGATGTCTGGCGAAATGCGGCATTGCATCCAGTGTGTATCTCAGCATCATCACGCTCAAGAGATGTATGACAAGGAGTACGAGACGAGTTCTATTGGACCACTTCTTGAGGTGTTAAGGAGTATTGATGAGGAAAGGGTGACTCAGCATCTGAGAGAGATTAATGATAGATTGAAGAAGCAGGAGTATGATCATTTGCGTGATAATGTTGATGTTGTTAGTCTCATGTATGAGGTATTATTGTTATTATGGACTAGTGTGTTTGTTTCTGTTTTGGTTTTCACTTAATCTTTAATGTTCATTACCTTTTGATGACATGTATGAAAGATGCCAATACAAGTTTGACTATGCTTCAAGCATTGCATATAAGCAAGCAATTTTATAGTTGGTGTGCTAATAAGAGTGCTCTCAAAATTATTTGAGAATAATAACTACTTAATTGGAAAAAAAATGGAGTATTTGTGATCGTTTCAGATGTCTAGTATCCAAATTGTATATTATGGTTTGCTGGGTTCTAGGTAGAACAGGGGAGAAGAGTTGTGTGTTTCTTCTTTGAAAGTGCTCTTTGATTTCTTTTCCAACCAACATTTTCTAATTCTTTTTTTTTGGAATGGTGATTGCATGCTTGTGTGCTTTTTGCTGTTTACTGAATCACAGGTCTTGATGTTTCCTGTCTTACTGGACGATCAATCTTTGCTATCTGAATTTGAATTATTCATCGAAGCAGTCGATAATATGCATGAACTGGCTTTATCTGGACATCAACAGTTTCCGGTATTTTGGTGGCCGAGTCTGCCCAGACACAGTTCCATTGCTTTCTTTATCTCTGTCTTTCTTTCCCTTCTCATAGTTTCATCTGATTTGTCAGGGTGTTTATGCGTTGCTTTTTCTGAATAGAAAAGTACGCACTGTTGGTAGACGTTTAGCACGATCTATGGAGAAATTGAGGTACTGTTTAAATTGAATGACATGTACAATCTAATTGGAATTTTTACTTGCGTGAAAGGATTACAATCATTGGTGTACCACATTATATGATCTATAAGTCATGAATGAAGCAGTATTGTCATCTTGCAGATTGTGGCCATCCTTACTGCAAAAATGCTACCTTCTAGTCATGTCAACATCAATTGGGGATGCAGGGTTCACTATATATTCTTTCTGATTAATATATCCTGTTTCTGTATAGGGGAGCAACAGATTTGGAACCTTTGCAGCCTTTACTGAAAAAATTCATTGGGTTTTTAGAGACAGAAATACTACCATCAGCTTCTAAGACTTCGAGGCCAAGAGCACAGATGGAGCGCCTATCCATATGGCTTGGAATCACATCATTGTATGAAGCGGTGACTATAATCTTAACCTTAAACTATTTTTCAACCCTTTTTTCTGTCTCTTTTCCACTCTCCCAATGATGATACTTACACTTCTGTTTTATGAAGACTTGAGTTCCTAGAACCTCCAGCTTTTGAAGAAGGCATACTGGAGTGCTATCCCATTTTTTTTGATATTGTGCTCAACCATATCAGTGGCGATTCAGCTGAATTCTCTCATGCAGTAAGCTGTTTGAAAGAACTCTTCAAAATGCTTGGTAAGGCAGGAAGTACCTCTTCTTCTGTGTTCTTTTATTTAGTCATTATTTTTAGATTTCAATTAGTATTGATTTAATGATGGAGTGATCCTTTTCCTGCTCTTTGTTTCTCTTAAGGTTGCAAACTCTGGCTGAGGTCAACGTTGTCTCCAAGTGTGATGCGTAACACATTACTGGGCCAGTGTTTCCATACTCGAAATGAGAAAATCCATAAAGACATTTTAGATCTTTTCCCACCTTTTCTGCAGGCATGTCTGGACACCATCCTGCCATCTTCTTTACCCTGGGCCCTTCATCAATGATTCTTTATACAATTAATTGTGCCATGTATTTTTCTTGACATTACTGATGTGCAGAAGTTTATCTGTCCAGTCCCTTGAGGCTTTGCAAGATGGGGAACATGAAAAGCAACGAAGGCATTTCCTTTATTTCCTACTCCATCAAGTTCCTGTGAGCAGCAACTTCAATGTTCTTACAAGAAAACTTGCATGCAAGGTTTTTATCACTTCTATATTTACATTTTAAGTTTCTGTTGTGGATAGTTATGCTGTTTTATCTCATTAATGCTATCACTAATTGCCGTTTCAGATAGCCCTTCTTATCGTACACCGAGGCTACAAGATGAACCCACCATGCCCCCCTTATGAATGTGCTCATATGTGGTATGTAGTGTTGAATCCTCTATATTTGACGATGGTCATAAATTGGAAGCTCTTTTGCCTTATTGATAATTTTTTTTTTTATATTTTTCCTATAATTAATATTCAGGGATTTTACCGGGGAATTAGGGGTTGAAGATATGGCGTGGCTTAAGTTTGGACTTGCCTTTTAGGTCTGGCTAGAAATGTTTTAGAAAAAGAGATAGTAGGTAGGGGGAGAGATTTTCATGGGAAAAATCATACGCTGTCAAAGGTGGAGGTTCTTGGAAGACAATATTTTTTTTTTGAAGCATTATTCACTGTGCTGCGTTACATCTATTTTTAGAACTCGGGGATTTACACTTTCCATTTTCCTTATAAAAAGGAGCAAAGAAGAAAATTCATACATTTTTTTTGAATTGTCTGCTTCTCTTTGGCATCTCTTCGTCACCTAAAATTCCTGCTTGTGTGAAGTTTGAAGGCTCCTAATGTAATGTTATAAAGATAGAATTTGAAAAAGATGGTTGGGGTTTTCACTTATGCATGCTTTAATATAATCTGATTGAATGACTGCTCTTAAGAGGAATCAATGTGCATGAATCACTTACAGCAATCGTTTTAACAGGGGCCCTTCACTTGTGGCTACTCTGAAGGATTCATCACTTCATAGTGCTCTCCGGCAACCTGCATTTGATCTTATACAGATTATTTTAGTTTCTGATGCTGCTGCCTTGCTAAGTACAATGTGGAGTAACCACGCAATTATTGATGCTGATACAAACATTTGTCTTGAGCTGAATGATGATGTTAAAGATGAAGATAGGCTTGCATTTGTTATTGACGTCGAAGATACGGATGGTATATGTTGGAGTGAATTCAGTGCACAGAGCAAGATCGCTTCTGAAGAGCACAGAGGATGGATGTGCATTCCCATGCTATGGATTGATGTTTTAGTTGATATGGACCCATCAGTCCTTCCATTGTCATTTTGGAAGGCTGTTTTCTGGGCTCGATCTCATTTGACAATGGTAGAACCTGAAACCAGTGTGCAAACAGTTAGAACCTGGCTTTCAACTTCAGCCACAGAAATCTCCACTTCATTTGGGTGGAAGGTTCCGACAGGTTTTGATGATGGTGGGGTTGGAAAGGAGTCGAAAAACTCTATCAAAGTGTCAGTGATGCATCTTCCTTTGATAAGAACATTCAACAGGTATTGGGCAATTCTTTATCTTACTGTTAGTTTATGTCTTCATGCTATAGCATTGCATGTTATAGGTGTATACTAGACTTGTTAGTCCATTCTTGGTTGATGACTCTGGATGCTTCCTCAGGTTAACCACACACTTTTTAGCTCTAATGAGGCTAGGGGAATTACGGAAGCAATGGACTTGGGAGCCAAGCATGGCAGAGAGCTTGATCCTTTCACTTTTGGATTCTAATGATGTATGCAATGATCATTTATCATAGTGGTCAACATCAAGTGAGTGATTGGTCCTCTGTGAGTATCTGCGCATAATCTTTTGTTGCTTGATGCAGGATGTGAGACATTTTGGCAAATGTATCTTGGAGCAGGTCTCAAGCACACGGGGTCTTGCATGTGGTTTGAAGTTTCTTTGCTCCAGCGGTTCTTCTTTGGCAGCCATGTTTTTAGGCTTGAGGCATGCTTTGAAAGTGGTGAGTGGTCACTAATTTCAGCCAGATCAAATATATAAAATTTATTTCTGTACACACTCACTAGGTTAAATGGATTAATGCATGCTTTTCAAGGTTCTAAGCGGTCCCTTTCTTTTTTTCATCCTTGGTGCTCCCTCTAAGCAATGGTCTTTTTTACCGTGTTCTCAATAAATGGCTTGAAAAGGCTGCTGGCTTTGTGACAGTTATTTTGTACAAAACAGGTCTGATATTCTGTTAACAGCAAATGACTGTAAACTCAAGTACCATTGTGTAGTCCAATCCACGACTCACCTACTGCTAATTTGGTCTCTATGTTCTTTCATTTATCATTTTTTTCATGCTTCTATGGCTTAACCAGATTCTTTTTATTGCTTTGTTTAATAATTTTGCACTTCTACAGGTTCAACTGGATTCTGTTGTATCGAAGTTTCAGACTTTACAACATTTTTTCTTTGTTCTATGCAAACTAATTAAAGAAGGGGATTTACATAAACCAGATTTGCCACAAAATTCATCTGATGACTCAAAGATCAGAAAGTACTCTTCCCAAGGTGGTTTTCTGACACATCCGGTCTTTGATTCCTCTTCTTCAAACATTGATGGACATTCATTAAATGTTGACTTGAAATTGCAAGAGAACTTTCGCTACTTACTATCAAGAATTGCATGGCCATCAATTCGGATGTTCTTGGTAGAAGGAAAGGCATTTATTGATTACAGTCTTTGTCAGGTATTACACAGCTTGACATTAATGAATGTTTCTATTTAGCCTCTCTCTGTGTGTGGCTTGATGTGTCTGGTGTGTCAATGTTCACACTACTTTCTTGTAGATAATTAGCTGATGTTCTTGTAGATATCAAATCAGCTCTGCCATTTAACTGGACATTGAGTAGGCATTCTTTATCTCTTCTTGTTTCAGATGACATGTGTCCGTGTGCTTGAGATCCTCCCTGTTGTTTTCGAGAGACTTTTCCAACCTTTGTTTAATCATGCATGGGATAATGGAAAGATGGTGGAAAATCCATCCAACTTTGGATGGCTTTATGATCTGATGGATTGGGGAAAGTCATCGCTTAAAGTTGTAGTTGTCTACTGGAAGCGAACAGTAATTTATCTACTGAATCTGCTTAAAGGCGTTTGCAGTAATGCTTCTGAGTTGACTGTCAGGACCATTGAAAAACTTATTTCATGTGGTGAGCTTTTTTATTTATGCACATATTGCTTTCTTTTTCATGCTGTTGATTATTTATCATTTTGCTTCATTTTCTTTTGATGTTTTATGTCTTCTTTATACAGATAATATAAGCATTGATCAATTGACAGAACAAGTATCACACCTTCGGGTTGCATTATCCAAGGAAGTGTCTTTTGATTATGTAATGATCACTTCAAAACCAAAAGCTCCAGATGTGCTTCCTGTTACTGTAGAGGATGCTGATGTTCAAATTCTAGACTCAGTATCAGTGAGTGATAAGAGAAATAAAAGTGACGTGATTGTAGTTTCAGATGATGAAGCTGAAAAACAAATTTCAACTGTTAAGGTGGTTGCTTCCACAAGTGACTCATGTCAAATAAGTTTGGATAGCAAGAAAATTGCTCCTGCTGATAGAAGTGTTTCACAAACTGATACTGAAAATAAGGGATCTAGAAATGATACCTCAAGGGATCTACTGGATGACCCCCAACAAAAAGATGCATTAGACATTACCAGTCTCACTTCTCAGAAGCTGGATTCTGATAAATTAAGAGGCAAACAACCTCCTCATCTCAAATCAAAAGGTGGATCTAAAAGCAGTAAAAATGTTCCTCTTTCATCCCAATGTAGAATTGATCTGAAGAGTCCTGAGTCTGTCAGCTCAAAAAGCTCGAATGAAGCTGGCAACAGCATGATTTCTGAAACAAGAGATTCAATACTGAAGGAGTTAGTGCGTGACACTGGTGCTGATCCACCAGAGGCTGCAGTAAAATCCATGAGGCAGCAGCAGTTTAATCTGACAAAGTTAACTGCCACTGTTCCTAAACGACAAGTTATCCAACTTAAAACACCTGCTGGAAATAGATTTGGAAATTTACAGAGACTGGAGGCTGGAGTTAAAAGATTCAAGCCTCCTAGACTTGATGACTGGTATAGACCCATTTTGGAAATAGATTACTTTGCTATAGTGGGATTAGCATCTGCAAGAAAAGATGAGAATCGGACTGTTAGTAGATTAAAGGAGGTTCCTGTGTGTTTCCAATCACCAGAACAGTACGTTGACATTTTCCGGCCACTTGTTTTGGAGGAGTTTAAAGCACAGTTGCGTAGTTCCTTTTTGGAGATGTCTTCATGGGAGGAGATGTATTATGGCTGTCTATCCGTGTTGTCTGTTGAAAGGATTGATGACTTTCATCTTGTCCGGTTTGTCCACGATGAAAGTGATTCTACATCATCTAGAAGCTTTTCTGAAAATGACCTTCTTTTGCTAACTAAAGAAGCTCCAGAAAATGCATCCCATGATGTTCATATGGTTGGAAAGGTATTTTACCTCTCTAGCATTCTGTTGAATGACGTGTTGGTGTCATGTACATATCATGAATTTCTTGTCTGCTGAATACAGATGTAGATTTGTATTGATCTTGGCATGTTTATAAGTTTTAGGTTATATGTCTATATTATGCTAAAGCAACCTGTTTGATTCTCAGGTGGAGAGGCGCGAAAGAGGGAATAAAAGAAGGTCAAGTATACTCCTCATCAGGTTCTATTTTCTAAATGGTTCTTTGCGTTTAAATCAAGCTAGGAGGCAACTTGTCGATCGTAGCAAATGGCATGCAAGTCGCATCATGAGCATTACACCTCAACTTAGAGAATTTCAGGCTCTATCATCAATAAAGGACATTCCCATCCTTTCAGCTATCTTAAAACCTGTCAATGATTCTTTTGGTAATAATGAATCGAGAGAGCTAGGTCTGAGTAATCTTTCTCAGCCCTTGCAGCAGACACTGAAGTCATCTTTTAATGACAGCCAACTGCAAGCTATAAGTGTCGCGATTAGATCAACTATTTTGAAGAAAGATTTTGATCTGTCTCTAATACAGGGTCCTCCAGGTTTGTATTTCAACATGGCTTAATTGATAGTGGATCTAACCCCTTTTATTTTTGTTTCTAATGTGTTTTATTTTCCCTTTTTTTCTTTCTTTTTGAATAGGGACTGGGAAGACCAGAACCATAGTGGCCATTGTCAGTGGCTTGCTTGCTTCACTACAAGGAACAAAGGATACAAAAAATTCTCTAAAGGGACATTTGAAACAAGGTAATGGTTTGTGCATTACTTCAAGGCCAAAGATTAACCAGTCTGTTGCAATTGCCAGGGCTTGGCAGGATGCAGCGTTGGCTAGGCAGTTAAACAAGGACGTGGAAAGAAATGAAAAGTCTGTGGAAAGTTCTTTTAGGAGAAGGGTGCTAATCTGTGCCCAATCAAATGCTGCTGTTGATGAGTTGGTGTCAAGAATTTCCAGTCAAGGACTTTATGGGAATGATGGGAAAATGTACAAGCCGTATCTTGTAAGGGTTGGCAATGCAAAAACGGTTCATCCAAATTCACTTCCATTCTTTATCGATACACTTGTTGATAATCGTCTTGCTGAAGAGAGGATGCATTTGAGTGATTCTAAGAAAGATTCAGGTATAGGCTCTTCTGCAGCATTGCGTTCTAATCTGGAAAAGTTAGTTGATTGCATTAGGTTCTATGAGGCTAAGCGGGCTAACTTGAAGGATGGAAATTTGGACCTCAAAAATTCTTTGGAAGATGAATTGCATAAAGAGGATGAAACAAAGCAAATGTCAGATTCTGAATTAGAGATCACACTAAAGAAATTATATGAAGAAAAGAAACAACTTTTTAAAGATCTTAGTGGTGCTCAGGTGCAAGAGAAGAAAACTAGTGAAGAAATCAGAGCAATGAAACATAAGCTGCGGAAGTTGATATTAAAGGATGCTGAAATAGTGGTAACGACATTAAGTGGATGTGGTGGAGATCTCTATGTAGTTTGTTCTGAATCTATGTCAAATTATAAATTTGCTTGTCCATCTGAACATACCCTATTTGATGCAGTTGTGATTGATGAAGCAGCACAGGTAAAAATCATTATGCTCATAGTTTGGTTTTTTAAAGTTACCCATTTTATCTGCATAACATTCCTTTCATTGCTTCATTTTTAAACTTTCTTCATCTCTTGCAGGCACTGGAACCTGCTACTTTGATTCCTCTTCAACTTTTAAAGTCGAATGGGACAAAGTGCATCATGGTAAGGACTGTGTGCTCCGTTATTTTCAAGGCATCTTGTATATTTTAGTAGTTATACTTATGTTGTCATTTTTATGCAAGGTTGGTGATCCGAAGCAGCTTCCTGCGACAGTTCTCTCTAATGTTGCAAGCAAGTTTCTTTATGAATGTAGCATGTTTGAGCGTCTACAAAGGGCTGGTCACCCAGTAACCATGCTTACCAAACAGGTGAGCCTGGATTTTTTCCCCTCAAAACTTGACTTAAATTCTACTGTGTTTGCTATATCTAATGATATGGTTAAATGCTTGAAACCATTAACGAGAACTGACTTTTGGGCTGTCGGATATTAACTGTCAAAATATACACCTGTGTGCTTTGGGAAGCTGTGAAATAGGAATATTGGGCTCGTTTCTTTTTTCCAATGTTTTTTTTTAAGGTACGGCTGCAACCACAGATTTATTATCACACGGGATGCTGGGTGTTTACAGGAAATATTTTGGTCTGTCTGCTTTGTTTTATTGCATTATCATCTGCTATAAGTACAACAACAGTAATAAATTATTAAATGTTTCTAGGACATGCAGTTCATAAAATTTTCTTCTGGCTGATTGCATGTTTTTTTTTTTTTTTGTTGAATGTTAAGTAATAGTAAAGCTAGTTGGTAAATCTGCCATGAATGTTTGGGTTAAATACACTGAGTTAAAGAAATGTTCACCTCAAGGCAACTGTTGTGGGATGGAATAGTTTTTATAGCCTTTTTATGATGCAGTAATGCTTTAGGGACCTGCAAAGGGCTATGCTTAGCTGATATTAACATTTCCTCACATCTTGACTTTTGTTCCTTTTCTTTCATCAGATGGTATCATGTTTCTTGATGTACTCTCTTATTTTGTGTATTTTCCTGTTTCTGTTTAATTTTCTCGTCCGATACTTGTTGCATAAACTTTATGCTTGACTAAAGGTATGCATTCTTTTGGCAATCAACTGCAGTCAGGGTAGTTTGGTGAAAATGTTGGCAGTTTATGGGGCTATAAAATAATACAAGACTTTGATGAAAATTTGACGATAATTGTACTGTTTTTGCCAACTTTCTACTGTTTCAGTATAGGATGCACCCAGAGATTTGCCGGTTTCCCTCCTTGCACTTTTATGATAGCAAGTTGATGAATGGAGAGAAAATGTCAAACAAATCAGCGTCATTTCATGAGACTGAGGTTCTTGGCCCTTATTTATTCTATGACATTATGGACGGCCAGGAGCTTCGCGGTAAAAATTCTGGTGCATCGTCCCTTTATAATGAACGCGAGGCTGAAGCTGCAGTTGAACTACTACGATTTTTCAAAAGGAGGTATTCATTTCTTTTCCAGAGAAAGCACTACCACATCCTCCTTCATTTCAGTTCTTTGTTCATGAATAATATAATTTAAATACCTTATTTAGGTACTCATCCGAGTTTGTTGGTGGTAGAATTGGCATCATAACTCCATACAAGTGCCAGCTCTCACTTCTGCGCTCTCGTTTTTCTAGTGCATTTGGATCATCTGTTGTCGCTGATATGGAGTTCAATACTGTTGATGGCTTTCAGGGCCGAGAGGTTGATATACTGATACTTTCCACTGTTAGAGCAGCTGATTCAAATTCCTCTATGAATGGGTTGAGCTCCAGCAGTATTGGGTTTGTCGCTGATGTAAGACGGATGAATGTTGCCCTGACAAGAGCCAAGCTCTCCCTTTGGATTTTGGGTAATGCAAGGACCTTGCAGACGAACTGGAACTGGGCAGCTCTAGTAAAGGATGCTAAAGAGAGAAACTTGGTCATCTCAGCAAAACAGCCATATGAATCCTTGTTCGAAACAGCTCCTAGGGATACTTGCAGGAGAGAAAGTATTAATAATCATTCAAGACAGTCAAAGCATGTTGAAAATTTTAGAGGCAGCGGCAAACTAGGCAAACAAAATGAACAGAAAGTGTACAGGGATAAAAACTCTATTCGATCCGTTACTCGATGCGATGGTACTGTTGCTGGAGATGGTAAGGATTTTTATGTCCAAAGTAGCAAAAGAAAACCCAGAGAGGAACATGATCTTCCAGGGAAAATGGATCTTCCGAAAAATTTCAAGTCTACAATTCCAGGGGAATCTGTTACTGGTGATGAAAGCAAGGGCAAAGACAGAAGTCAGAAGAAACTTAGCTCTGGTAAGAAGAAAGATAAATGTGCAAATTCGAAGAGTACTAGGGAGCCTTCTGAACTTGAACTGGGTGATGGCCACAAAAATTTGAAATTGAGCATGTTGAGGGGACCAAAGAAATCTATTGAAGGTAAGAGAATCCAGAAGAATTTGGACAGTTCTACATCCTCAGCTGAAGGCAGCCTCAAAAGTAAGGAGGTCAATGATGGTAGAGATCCTAATCCTGTAGGTGCTTCTTTAGATTTAATTACAAAGAGGAAACAACAACGTGAAGCTGTTGAGGCCATTCTAAACTCATCTCTCATTTCCTCCAAGAAGTCAGAACCATCAACGAAATATATGTCTTCCAAAAGGCCTCCTTCTCCAACCTCAGCTGTAAGTGGTGGAATCAGACCACCCAAGACAAGAAAAGGTAAACTTGTCTGCTTTTTTTTCTGTAATAAGCACTGGAAATCTGTCCCAACCTCCCCTGTTTCAGTATGAGTGACATCATCGGCTTGAAACATGTTCTCTTGAGAGTGTAAGAAAATGCAATTCCACCATAGATATTTTGAACCTTTCTTTTTTTTTTTTTTCAAATTCAACCCCATTTCTTTTAATTAGGGGTGATGATTTTAAATGACAGGTTTTTACTGATGGTTATATGAGAAAAACTGCTAATCCTATACTGGATGTATTTTCAGACAATCTAAAAGAGAAACCTGGATACTTTGTGTTAGTGGTGATGTTGTCGGATATCACTTTAAAATACTTGGCTGAAACCAACCCAAAGCCATTTTCCACATGATGTTTGCCTGAAAAGCTTGTTTGAGGTAGCTTTCTTGTGTGCAGATGTTTGATATTTCCTCATCTGCCATTCTTATTTCGCTTCTGGCAGGTCCACAGTAACCTGAAAAAGGTTTATTGCAAAATCAGAGCCATCAGCACCTCAGTAAAAGTGAAAATCTTTGTGATCCCAGTACGGTATGGTGAAGTTGAATTCCATTTTTGAGATTTTAGCGAAAGCCTATTTTATCATCCCTGTAATTTTTTGGAAGCTACAAAGAAGATAGGGGGGCAGTTGTAGTAAAAAGTGAAGAAGCCCTACTTGATCTTGAATGTCAAGGTAAACCATGGATTGGATAAGTTAGGTTGACGTCTTGTGGTTCATTGTTGCAGACCCCCAGGGCAATACAGCATTGGTTTTGAAAATATAGAAATAATACTAGCGTGACTGATCACTGTAGATAAGTTTGATTTTTGGTTCATCACTGCATGCCCTTGCAAGTTGTTTTTTTCCGGGCGAGTTTTGTCTAGAAGATCTAGTTCATAGTGCCTCTCTGATGATACCTTGTTCTGAGCGACCAAAACCCCATGTACATACTGGTTCTTGTAAATACTTATGATTTCAGCAATGCCTAGCGTGAAAGCTCAGATTTCTTGTAAGTTTTGCTCTCGGTCCTGCATGTTGATCACCCTAAATAAATGGATGCAAAATTATCATGTTTTTTCCCAGCAAGTGAAGGTGTTGGGGATCTGGAATTTGTTTGGTGTAACCATTCTGCAAATATTCCAGTCAATGTATTGCTTTGATGTTTGATGCAATTAAACGTCTTAGAAATTGTGTTTATTTGCAAGATTTATTGCTGTTGCTTCAAAGTAAAAAGCAGGAGGATATGTCAATGCCGGATTTGTTCAAGATCCACGAGCATAGCTCTCGGCCGTCCTGTTTGTTTCATAGATCCCTGCTCTTTCCTTCTCGTTTATGTTTGTTGTTTTTTTATGCATTAAAATGCTCGTTCTCGTAGATTTGATCTTGAAAGTTAGCTGACAACACTGTACTGTGGAAGGCATATGTAACCAAAGGTGCTTTCTTCGATGCCTTTTCAAAGCACCGTGAGCATACGGTCACTGGATCTATCAAAGCTGTGACCATGAACGAGAAAAGGGGATGATTTGAATATGACGGTAAGATTTATCGCCTTAGATTTTGTTGCCTTTGGGGCAACCCGCATACAGTAATAACACGAGGCATCTGGTCAAATGCAAGATTTCACGTGTACCCTCGCAGAAGATGTACAGCTCCCATGCTCTCTACATTTCCTTCCCTTCCCTTAATGTCTCCACCAACCGAAGAGGATTGGCTGCCTCACCTACATTTCTTAATTCGCACCTGCCCCTCCGGCCACCAGCGAGTTGTTGGTAAGATGGTGGTGCTCGGTTAAGCTATTGAATTTGAACAAAACAATTAATTCTTTTTTTTTTAATTTTTTCAAATTTAAATCCCCAACCCGCAACATTGAGACATTATAAGGTATTCTAAAGGGATTACAAGAGGGGCTGAGATCGGGAGAGGCTAGTGTACAAGTTGCATTAGGGAACGTCCATGTACTTGATGGTGTAAGTAACATGCAGATGCAATTCCAGATAGTGTAAAGCTAATGAGAAATATAATACAACAGTAGCCAGCGAGTGAAGGCACGTGCATGAAATTAAGACCACACACACACACACACGCATACGACAATAATATATATATATATATAGAGCAGTGTAGCTTTTCACCCCTTTTTTTCTTCTCTATAAAAGAGGCCCACTTGCCGAGCTACACATCTAGATCTCAACCGGTTATTCCAATTTTGTTCCATAATTCTACTTATAGATTGTACGAACAGTTTCTTGGACCTGCACACAGCGTTAAATTAGTTTGGATATTGCTATTGAAGTTGTTTAACTTTTTCCACAAGGACGTACGTAGAAAACAAAAAGAAAAAAAAAACGTTGAAGTGACAACTACAATATGGTATAATTTATATATATGCAGTGATATAACACATATTTTATGGGGTAAGTACATGTATTATGTCAATATGCATATCTATCTTAGTGCTGAAGTAATTAATATTCATGATCCCCAAAGAAACATGAGCATGTGATGTGCATATATATGATCTAGCTAGCTGCTCATTTGGCATGTGACCCCCCCAGTACCTTCTTTCTTCTTCTTCTTTTTTTATCGAACATGTAAAAAACACGTACTCGATGTATCCATCGATCGATCTAGCTATTATGCAAGTTCTGATTGGTGGTCATCTCTCTCTCTCTCTCTGTATATATATATATATATATATATATATATATATAAGTAACCCTTGCTATGCGTTATTTTTTTTATCCTGGGGTGGGGAAAACCTTCAGTTGGTCTGTGCCTTTGTGTATATTATGATCCCCACATGCCCATGCAGTGTGTGTGTGTGTGTGTGTGTGTGTGTGTGTGTGTGTGTAATAATTATTTGCAGTATATTTGGTGGGGCACAATGCATGCATGCATGATTGGAAAGGGCACATATTGATGATTGGATTTATACGCCTCTCCTGCTGTCCTGCAGTCGTAGTATGTGCTGAGCTAGAGTTGCAAATAAAGGCCGAAAAGGAGTTGTTTGGGACGTCAGGCATGGCTTGCAATATTGCACTAGTCCTCCTCCTCATGTTCAGAAACCGCCCTCCGCTTGCATTATTTGCCGCAGCGCCATAACGAGCCTATTGATCATTAATTGAGTTTGTATATATATATATATATATGGGGATCGTTGAATTATATAGATATATAGATGACCGGCCAATTCACTCAATCATTTGCTAGCTACCTGCTGCTCGATCCGGCCTTCAGTCTCATTATTTTGGCAGCAACCATCTCGAGGAACCTGACAGTACCGTCCCATGCATGCCTTTGTATCACCACCTTCTTTAATTATTTTCCTAGTTAGTTAAATCCCATGCATGCATGCCCTTGTGCTTGCATGTATACATCCTAGCTAGCTAGGATCCCTGATCACATATTATGTATAATAATGTTAAATCCTCGCTTAATTAATCTTAAATCCCTGGAATAAAACTCGATCGATCGTACATGATCATTTATTAGCTAATTGATACTGATCAGTACCCATCAATATTTCCCCGATCCAGTTGATTATTGGATATTGTAAATAGGTACACTATATCTGTTCCTTTTCTATATATGGTTGCACGTCGTTTAGCTACAGTACCTGCCATGCCATGCGTTTAATTTCCAGATCGAATATATATATATATATATATATATATATATATATATATATATATATATATATATATATCCTTTGATTTATCAACCATGTGATTGTATATTGATTTCATCAATTTGATCTAATAATAATAATAATAGTAATAATAATAGTAATAATCAGTACTCTTGACCATGATCATCAATTAGTTAGTACGTACGCAATTAGGCAAAAACAATTCATGGATATTAATTCTCTTGCAGACATCTAATATCTTGACTCTTGGGCGAAGGCCATGCATGCGCATGTGATGAAGAGGATTAACAACTATAAATCTCATCTCCAAGACAAGCTAGCTTCATGGCTCATGCATGACGAGCCAAGCACCACTCATTAACTCCTTAATTAAGCTCTTCCATGTGGACTCATGTCAATTAACAAAAAAGATTAATTTAATGAAATAAAACAATTAACCCCGTACCCAACTCCAATAAGAGCGTACGATTTATGCAGTTTCTTTGACCATTGACCGAATAATAATCACCCCATTATCTATTTATTTAGTCAAAATGGGCCCAAGGAATCCACATTCCATTTCCTTATTTGCTCCACGTCCTTCCTCCCTCTAACCCAGCTATATATATATATATATATATATATATATATATATATATATATATATATATATATATATATTAAGAAGGTGTGAACGGAGACGTACCCGAAGTTGACCTAAATTAATTAAACACCATTAATTCTAACGAAGATTTCGAAGCATAAACAGGCCGTTTTTTTTTTTTTGTTAAAAGAAAAATTAGCACAACGAAAGAAAAGGGATTTATTAAAATAGCATAATTAAAAACTTATTTATAAAAATAATATACATGTTTTATAGACGTGATTAATTGTGAATTAAAAGACTAGAAAAATATATCTATCATTGTGATTTTAAAATCTCCATGAACTATGCTACTTTTACAAATAAATTTTCAGTTTTGCTATCAGCTGAGATTTTTAACCACCATGCTAATCTCACAAGAGACTCCTTGCATTGCCCTGTTCTATGTCCGAATAATTGAGATACACACACACACACACACACGGCGCGCGCGCGCATATGCCCGCACTTACTTTATCCATGTAAAATTAAATAAACTATTTTTAACATGCAAGACCTCTCAGACAAACTGGACCACCAGCCACCATTCTCATCTCGCGCGCAGTATATGATTTCTTCATTTCCCAAAATTAACACCATATATCTATTCAATCAAAGACCAAAAAGGAAATCATTGGAATCCAATGTAGGAGAGGGGTGCCCTTTTTCTGGGTGTGCGGAGAATTAATGCATGATGTATACATTAATTATATAGTAGGTGCGCAAAGCCCTTTTCTTTTACTCACTTTGAAGGAGATTATTTTCGATAGGAAGATAGTGAGAAAATATCCAGGGAAAAAGAAAAGGTTTTAGAGGATAATTCGAACATTTCATGTACAAAACTAGAAAAAGCTGTTCCTGTGTGTGCCAATAGCAATTCCTAGCTTGCTTGCTTATTTATTATTGTATCCTCTTGATCGGTAACCATAATAAAATAATGAGCATTTCACATGATTGATGCCATCTTCCACGATCTTCAAGGCAGCCCCAAATCCAATAAACAGATACAAAAATATTGTTTCTGTTGACAACATTTAATAAGAGATCTTTCTATTTGCCGATACCCAATAGGAAATCAATCAAGTTGATAGCATTAATGCGCCCATATATATATGAAAAGTAATTAGATGCTTGTGTGCTAGCGATGTTGAGGCAGGCTGCTTCAGAAACAAATTGCAATAAATAAATACCCACAATGTATATATATATTATTTATTTATTGCAATTTGTTTCTGAAGCAGCCTGCCTCAACATCGCTAGCACACAAGCATCTAATTACTTTTCATATATATATATATATATATATATATATATATATATATATATATATATTAGAGAGGAGCTTATAGTTAGGTTGAATTGGTTAAAATTTAAATGGAAGAAAGTGGAAACTAATCTTCTGGGTCTTGGGGGATTAAACAAAGAGAGAGTAAAAAGTGTAGCTGCTTTGATTGATTCTTGAGTGAGACAGTTGCACTTACTAACCGACGTCCCTAACTCCAATGATTTATCATATTTAATTACTGCATAAATGGGAATTAAATACTCTGCAAAATCATTACATCTATCATCTCTCTCTCTCTCTCTCTCTCTCTCTCTCTATATATATATATATATATATATATATATATATATAGCTTCTTTAAACACCACAACCAGCCACCACTTGTGACATATTCCCTCAAGCAAACACTAACAAAGAAAATCATTATCTCCCTCACTCATGGATAATTCAAAGAAGTCTAACAAGATCAGCGACATTGTTCGGCTTCAGCAGATCCTTAAGAAGTGGAGAAAGGCGGCAAATGCACCCAAAAACAACAACAATAACAACAACAGCAGCAGCAGCAGCAGCAGCACTGGCAGCAGCAATGCCAGCAAGAGTATCAAGTTCATAAAGAGAACACTCTCCTTCACAGATTTGTCATCGTCAGCAGCAGCGTCCTCAAATGATGCTGTTCCCAAAGGGTACCTTGCTGTTTGTGTTGGCAAGGAGTTGAAGAGGTATATCATCCCTACAGAGTACTTGGGTCACCAAGCCTTTGGAATTCTATTGCGAGAGGCCGAAGAGGAGTTTGGGTTTCAACAAGAGGGAGTGTTAAAGATACCATGTGAAGTTCCTGTGTTTGAGAAGATCCTGAAGGTAGTTGAAGAGAAGAAAGATGTTTACTTGTTGCATGAGTTAGGGCCTGTTAATGCAGAGTCGACAGCCAAGGAGATGATTGGTTGTTACTCACAATCACCAGATTGTGAGCTAACACCTTCTCATCATCCACAAATGTGTAGATGATCTACAACATTTACACAGGATCACCGAAGACCCGTCCTTTTTCTCTTCTTAGAGGCTACTTGCTTTTGCTTTCTTTTTGAGAGAGAATATTCCAGCTACAAGGAATACAGTTAGAGAGGAGTACTATCAATTTCTAATTAGGATTGAATAATTAAGCTGGTAGATTTATATTATGTTGATCAAAATTAAGAAAAAATAAATATATATATATATATATTTCTCTCTCTATATATATATATATATATATATATATATATATATATATATATATATATATATATTCGGATAGCAGTATAAATGTGATGATAATACAAAGTAGTATATACATCGTACTTGTAACTACGTACGTACCATGTATTTTAGAGCAAAGTATTTCAGATTTTTATGACTTGAATTTGATTTTTTGGAGTTTGCATATCCACATACGTATATATGTACTCTTTTCTGATTAATGATTGTGGAAGAAACATTCCATCTTTATCATTTCCATCCAATCACAAAAACCAACATAATAAAAAAAAAAATCTTAAATCTCATTTCAATACCAAACTATTCAAAATATATTGTAATTAAAATTGAAAACATCATTCAATTCTTTCCATAATCTCAATATATAGCGGATATTACTTTTCATTAATTACTAGCATCCAAATTAAGATTATGGAAAGATTATATATATTGGTTATATATCTCATATATATCTAGAGATCGAGTTGGGTCCCTCAATTGACCAGTCCTATATATTCTTGAGAGGAAGACTTAATCAACTTATAAATGCATTAATTTCTAAATAATATTGATCAGATACTGATGAGATTTAATTAAACAGCTAATTAAGATATATATTGATCAGATACTGGCTATATATTCGTTATAGAATATATAACCAACTCATATCTAGCTAGCTAGCTAGCTAGCTAGAGAGTAATTGGGTCACTCAATTGAGTTCTGTTCTTGAGGAATTGAAAACTTGATCAACTAATTAAATGCCTATCCAAACATATGAGATACTAAGAAGCTGAGATTTACTATTCTAATAACACAAGTACGTGGTTTACACTTCGATAGATAACAGAGGCGGTGATTGGATAATTATGGTAGCCAGCACCAAGTAGCTAGCTAGCTAGAGAGTTGCAATACGTAAATAAGGGATTTTCCAAAGTTGCCTCATGAGTTCATGATCAGGCCAATATGGCTGTTCCATGTTTGTCTTTGGGCTCTTGCCACTTCCACCTAATGACGCCCGTAGCGGCACATTAATCAATTAAATGTTCGTGCAAGAGATAATATCATTGGTTTTCACGGAGATATTTGCTGTCGACCAATTACATGAACATATAGATCACGCATGCATGCAGATTTTACCTTTGATTCAAGACGCGCGTACGATGTGCTGCTCCTCTTGATCCTGCTCTTGGAAGAAGCCTTGTCCCTTTGTAATCTCAAGCATCTTAGCAGTATTTCCTCAAAGTATTCCTCTTCGCATGGAAAATGGAGCCCACCTTCTTGACTGTCATAACCAAATTCCTCAGCAACTTTATCCATCAAACCCACAAATTCTGGCGTTGACAAACAACTCAATGGAATCACAAACCTCCGTTGCTCGGCCCCCACGTACACCGCTAGAAAACCTCTTGGCACCTTTTCAGGAGCACTCGCCCCATTGGCGACCAGTTTGCCGCCTGTCGAGAATTTTGATCCGACTAGCAAAGATTCCTTGGGGTTCTCTCTGTAATATTGAGGAGCCCACCACAACCATAGTTGCAGGATTTTCTTTGGCCTGGTGGCAATGTGAACCATCTTTCGAAGGTTTGTGGTTGATTGAGATTTCTTGCATGCAATATCCATGGTGGATTAATAATTGATTATAAACTCAATGCAAGAAGATTTTGCATGCATCCTGAGAATACACACACACACACACACATTCAATCGATCATCATGTACGAATGATTAAATTATATAGGTGCATTAAGAATAATACAATTAAGTTTCTGAAAACAAAAACAAATTAATAATAATAATAATTAAAGTGTTGCGAAAACGTTAGAAGAAAAGAATCATGATAGAGGACATTGATTTGTGATAACATGCATGGTACTGATCCAAGAATTGATCAGTTTGGAAATTAAAAACCTTATTTTTTTCCCTGCAAAAGAAGGAACAAATTAATGACCTTCACTTGCAGAGGTGAAGTTTGGTTAATTTGTATGGTACCAGCCTACCAGGTGTTATATAGTAGAGATTCAAAGGATCGATGTGGTGAAAGAATCTGAAAATCCAAAAACATTGATGTATGTTCCACCACGCGCCTATTTTGAAAGCTTCCTTGGTTATGGCGGATTCTCCACCATTTTCGACTGCTCAAACGCCTTTCTATAGAATTTTCTATATATGATAGACGACACGTACGCGCACATACAGATTGGAGTTTTTGTGGCATGCAAATATTGATCTTCTCTCTGGCAGATCAATACAAAGTGCACAAGTCCGTCTGTTTCTTGAAATATTAATTAAGAGCCTAAACATATATATTCTCTAATTAATTAGATATCATGTCATTTGAAGAATATTAATTGTTAAATAAATTATAATTAAGAAGAGAGTCAGTAGTGAATAACAACAAATAATCTTTCTTGTTGAACAGAAAGCATGTTAAAACTTTCACATGCAAAGAAATAACAGTTTTAAAGATTCATTCAAGAATCAAATGAAATCTCACATGTCATTCATTCATTTTGAACACTATTATATATATATATATGAAAAAAGGAGCATTCATTTTTGTCTTCGGTACTGGTGCACGCTTATGGCCTCCTCCTTGGACCGGACACGGAGGTGTTATCCCTAAATAAGAAATAACGGACGGGCCTCTCATGCAGGCTGATCATAATGGGCTTTTCATACAGCCCAAGACTGGCAATCCAGTTTCTGCTAAGGCCGACATGTTTCGGCCTGGTCATTCATTCACACCCTCCATAATATCAAACTCTTTGATGAAGAAGACTCATGTCTTCTTCATCTTCTGTTTTTCTTTTGTAGTCGTATACATGTACATATATAGATAATGATTTTGTCATATGGTACTGAGCACTATTCATAGAAAGCAGCATGCATGACCTTTTTTCCACTTAATTCGCTTTTATAGACGATTTCAACATTTTCCATTTAATATAAATCCATCAATCATATATATATATATATATATATATATATACACGCGCGCGCGCGCGCGCATGGATTCATGATCCCCATGGCAACCAAATCTAAGCGGACCACGACAATCTCTCAAGTAACCATGCTCAAACAAGCCACGAAGCACTGGAACTACATTAAAATCAAAACTAAAGCTCTTCTCATCTCTTCCAACGAATCACCTTACGCTTCATGTAACGGCTCAACCCCTAAAACTCCATTTGGTTTCTTTGCCGTCTACGTTCACTACTAAAAAAAAGTCAATAGCAATTAGCAATGAAATATTTCAGATGCAAATTTAGTAATAAATTAGCAACGAATTATATATATACTAATTTTTTAATATTAGCAACTGATTTAGCAACTAAAAATCAGTTGCTAAAAAATAAATTAATATATTAAAAATCAGATCCGTTGCTAATACAATGGCAAGGTTTACAATGACTGTGCTGATAAAAAAAAGAATAAAATTTGACTTATATATATATATATATATATATATATATATATATATATATATATATATAAACAAAAAAACACCCCACACGGTATATAATTGGTACAAGTATATAAACAAAAAAAAAACACCCATGAGGAGACAATTAATTACTCCAACTCAAAATCAACAACTTTCATTCTCCACATAAAAAACCCTAACCCAATCGATTTGTCCCTTTCTTCTTTTTGCAGAAACCCACCCTTCCTCTGTCACTTTCTCTTAAATAATTGTCTAGGAACATGTAATTCCAAAACATCCATTTTCAATAACCCCACTTTTGCTTTCTTTAAATTATACGAAGAGATCTTTCCAATTTGATTAAAAAATAATGTAAGTAGTTTTATATAATGATTTTTTTAATGCAATTTTATTATTTTAATAAATTATTTTATTTTTGAAAAAAATATTTATTATGGTGTTAAATGTTATGGTAGGTTGAATATCAATCAAATGGAATTGGGAATCAAATCTTTGCACTTGCTATAAGCCCTTTAAATTTAGTTAAATGTTATAATGGGTATTATGTGAATGGTTTCAAATTTCACACTCAAAGTTATGTTCGATTTAAAAACATGATGAATAGCGGGGTTTGTGTGAAAGGAGTTGCTATGATGACAATGAATGTGATTATTATGGAATGTTTGAAGAAGTTGTTCGGCTAAAATATTTGGGGAGTAAGTGCAAAGTATTCATGTTTAAATGTCATTGGTGTGATACAAGAAGAGGAATTAGAATGCATCATTCAAATGGTTTGGTTGAAATCAAGCATACTTCTTGACTATATGGAAATGAAGATTTTGTGCTAGCACAACAATGTCAACAAGTCTACTATATATGTCCACCTGATAATAAATCTTCTTAATGGTGGGCGGTAATTAAGACAACTGTTAGAAATCGCTATAACATTGACATTGGTGAATTTATTGAAGATGATAACAATATGAGATCATTTGATGTCGCTTAGTCAGATGAGATTTCTCAACCATGTCGTGTCCTTCCTACTCAAACACTTGATGATTTCAAATATGGTTGTTGAAGCATCATATTATACACAGAAATCAACCATTGTGATTTCCTTCAGTTACAGGCAAATTCGATAGAAGTTGAAAGGGCTTCAGATGAAGAATTTGATGATGATGTTAATGGTGATTACGATGATGATGATGTGGTTATGAGTGATGATAATGATGAGCAACATGATGTTGATATATTGTAAAATTTATTTTTATTTATTGTATTTGGACTTATTTTTAAATGATGTAAGTTATGTTTGTATTAATTGTATTAATTAAAAATAATTATTTTGTTCATTTTTATTTTTTTATTGTATTAATTAGTTCATATTCAATAATTAAAAATAATTCAGTTATATTTATTCTATAACGTTGTTTATTGATGTTAATTTTTTATTCTATTTCAGGTATCTAGCATGCCTCGACGTGGTTCTATATTAGCTTCTAGGAGTAATAAGACCACTTCATCTAGATCAAATGGCCCTTCATCTGGGCCGAATAGCCAAGCATCCATTTCTCATCAACCTTTTCATCACGAGTTGCATGATTGCTATAATCCTACTCGGCAAGATTATGGGCGGAGGGATGATTATCAATCGTACGAGGGTTTTCGCTTTCAAGATTTACTTCAAACTCAAGAAAGTTTCCCTCAATATCACCCATATACTTTTAGGGGATATAATGTTGATGAGAGTTATTATGATTGGAGGGGCAAGGATGTTAGGGGAGATGAGAGAGTTGACGAAGATGGAGGAGAACAATATGAGAGAGTAGATGGTGATAATGATGAAGATGAGGGAGATGATGTTAATGCAAGAGGATTAGGTGATGAGGGAGATGATTGTAATGTTAGAGATTCAGAGGATCGAGATGACATCCCTTCAATCCATGGTTCAACATCTTCTCCAATACATCATGAGCAACGGGTTCAAAAGAAGGGTTTTGACACACATAAGGATCCAATTACCAAAACAAGAGAGCTTCATTTATATGGAACAACAGAGTAAGTTGAAATTTATAAGATTATTGTGTTTTATAATTATTTTTTAAGCTTTATTAATTTAATGAATCTTTATCATTTTTTTAAGCTTCAATAACTCATTATGTGGGCGTGAGATCGGACTTATTTTGAGATCAAATTTTAAAGGACCATGGCACAATTGGGAAAAAGTTGGTTCAACTTATAAGGATGAACTCTTTAAAGAGTTTAAGGTATGAGATTATACTTTTTTATTTTAGACATAATTATATTGAATTATTAATTAATATTATGAGACTTGAATATATTAATAAATATATGTATTGAGAGATTGTTTGGTAGATGGGATGTGATCCAAGATGATTGGATCAAGATAGGAGTTGTAATGACATAACAGAAATGTTGTCGATAACTTGGTACCAATAAAAATAGAGGAGATTCTGCTGAAATTTTTTAAAAAAAGTTTTCATAATTTTAGACATATCATTCAATAGTTGGCATTAATAAAGAAATGTTTGAGATTTCATGATATTATATTTGAGGATATTACATTTTTTTTTCTATGCACGCTATATCTTAGATGCAAGGATTATTACTGTAGTAAAAAAATAGTTTTTTTATGGAAGTGAAGACCAAAATGAAATACGAACCTCTTAGATACAATTAATGTAAAGAATAGTTTTTTATTGATTGAAAACATAAATTAATATATAATTGTTTTTGCATCTCTAACGACTTCAATTAGGTTAGAACATGTCATGTTACTATGATATAAGACAAATTAATTCTATTTTAGGAATATATTAAGAAATAGCAAGGTATATACCAAAACAATATTATAAGAATTAGAATATAAGACATTAAATTACATTTTATGATGTAGTTAAGAAGTTTTTATTTTATCAATATTTGTTGTTCATCTTTTTTACTTCTGATTGTGTGATTGTAATTATATAGGCTAGTTAACAACTATGTTAAGCTTTGTTTGTTTTTTTTTATATAGAAAAAAAATATATATATATATATATATATATATATTATGAGGATGATGAACCAATTGTTCGTAAGATTTGGGAAGATAAGACTAGAATTGCTTTGAACCAGCAGTTGACACGAACTCGTAAAAGAGCTATGTCTGACAAAAATACCACAAATATTATGGATTGCATTAATAAAGGTCCAGTTTGGATACACAATGACGATTGGAATCAAATGATTAAAGAAATTTGGTCCACCCTAGAATTTCAAAAGAGATCAAAATCTGCAAGAAATAATCGGCTAACTGAAATAGATAATAAATTAAGCACTCATTCTGGAGATGCGGTGTCATTTGCATCATATCGAGCTAGCATGGTGAGGATTGTTTATATTTGTTATAATGGACTTTAAATTTTTATATTTATATTTTCTAATATTTTTTTATTTGTTGATAGCAAGAAAAAGCATATGGAAAAGAACCTCTATGGGATGATGTGTTTTCGGTGTTGTATCAGAGTGCCAAGCAGCCTGAAACATTTATAGATAACAAGTCTAAAAAAATTGTTGTAAGTATTTTTTTGATGTAATTTAATATTATTTAAAATTTAAATGAATTTATTATTATATTTAATTGTATTGTAGGAGAATTACAAAAAAGAGATGATTTCAAGATATGGAGCTAATCGGGAAAATCATCTTTCATTTGATGGAGCAGCTTGGTGTGTGGCTATAGGAGGAGTTACAAAGGGTAGAATATATGGTGTACATGGTATGCCAAAATCCATGGTTAGTACGAGTGCTTCATCACAATCCTATACGATGGAGTCAACACCTCCTAGCTCATCAATTCAGGCATTGAAAGAGCAAATAAAGGAAAGAGATGGTCATATTTTATTATTACAATAAGAGATGACTTCAATCAAAAAATTTCTTAGTAATATGGGATGCCAAGCTTGGACATCAAATATGGACCAAGGTATGTCGGCACCTATGGCTTCATCTATGCCTTCACATGTGGCTCCACAGATGACGACACCTATGTATCTCCCGTCTAATCCAATATATTGACCTGGCCTTGACCACCATATACCGATCTCACCTTATGATGGTCAGCATTGTTTTGGTTTGTTTCCACCACCACCCCAATCACCACTTTTATGATAGAACATATTTATTAAATTGTGACTTATTTATTTTGATGTAAGTTTAATGAGATTTAGAAATTCATTATGAAATTTATTTTTATTTGCGTTGTTATTTTTTATAAAATAATTTCTAGTATTAATTTATGTTCTTTATATATTTATTTATAATTTTTTAAATATCCACAAATAATTAAAAAAAATCAATAGATGGGAAAAATAATTTAAAAAATTCGAACAAATCAGCAATGGATCAGCAACAAAGTTTTCATTGCTGATTAGTAACGAAATATTCGTTGCTGATAATCTATTACTAAAAAATCAACAATGAATAATTCGTTGTTAAAAAATTAGTATCTATTATTTATATATAAAATTATCCGTTACTAATTTTTCTGCTGAATTTTATCAGTAACATATTTTAATATTATCTACAACAAACTTGTTAGTTACTAACAGGTTTTTTTTTTTTTTATAGTGTAAGTGGACAGGAGCACGTTGGGTTCTCGATTCCAACTAGGTTCTTGAAGCTCCCAATCTTTGTAGCCCTTCTTGAAAATTCTGTGGAAGATTATGGGTTCCAGTCCAGTGGAGGCATTGAGATGCCTTGTGAGGTTGACTTGTTTAAACAAGTGCTCCAGTTTCTTGATAAAGACGAGAAGAAGTATATATGGGAGGTTAGAGCTGAGTGAGTTTCTGAAATTGATTTCTGAAGTGGGTTTTGATCCATGCTCTTCACGCAAGGACTTTCCTGCTTCTTCTGGTCACCGTGATTGCCGTACACCTCTTCTAAAAGCTAGGGCTTAGACTATCCAATGTTTCAAACAACAGTTTATGATCATCTGTGTTGATTGATTAGATGTAGCAACATCCCCATCATCATAGTTTCCTAAACACACCAAACCATTAATTACAAGAACTCGTTGCTGTCTACCAAAGAACACCATTGTTTTGACAAACACCTGCAACAACATGGGAGATAGATCTGGATGTCTAAGACTAGAGAGGGTTTTAGTTATGATATCAGAGCTAGACAATATTGCTTTGGGTTTCGTTTTGAGAATCCTTTAATGACAACCGACACACGGTGTTCGATAAAAGCTCCAACTAAAAAAAATGCTAAATGCAAAAACCCATAAAATTCTTGCTGCTAATGATATTTCAAGCATCTCTAGATGCTTCCAAGACCTAATGTCTCTCTCTTCAACTATTCGTTTCTTGAAATCAATTTTCTTGTTTGTGCAAGAAACAAGAAATATCTCACAGTTGATGGGGAAAGGCTAATCAAGTCCTCTTAATTAGATTTCGTTGCAAGAAATCAAAGATTGGGTTTGCTTTGTAAGTAATTAAGTCCTCTCCTTTTCTCTCAGTCACCCTGCTAAAGCCCAGATCATGCTTCTAACATTGTTCATGAATTTTTAATTTATGAGGTTGGTATTGTTAACATTATTTATTTCTTTAATTTTTTCAATGTTCAGTTTGAATTCTCATGTAATGAACATAAAACTTAAAGAAAAACATTTGAATGTTAAAGTTATTATATTGTTTGCACTGACTTAAATATTTTTTAAGTTTCATTTAAGATTTGTGTTTAACTTGTGTAGAATCTTGTGTTGTTTAAAGAGATAAACTCTGATTTTTTTACTTTTTTGTATACATGTTTATATATATTTTTTATGATAAATATCTTTAAAAAATATCTAAATTTTAATATAGTTCATGTAAATATCTTAGCTAGAAGATATATTATTATACCATGTAGGCTTGATTGAACTCGATCCAAGAATTACCCATGTATCTTAAGTAAAATATGTAATGTCTAAGTTAATAAATTAAATCACATGAAGGTGCTATATATTAATGTAAGTTTTACTCTGTATTGACCAGTAATTGATAATATCTCTACATGGCTTTGTTAAATATTGATGTAAATTAATTAATAGGAAAACATGCAGTTTCCTGGTGGGCTAGGAAAACGCACCAGCCGCTGTAGGTTTGTTTCGTAATTTAAATTGATTTTTATTTATTTATTTATCATGATTGTATCTCTCTTTTTGTGGTGGATGTTGCAGACCTGCCAAATTCGATGCATTTGTGGGGCTTTCATGTTCTTACCGCCGGCCGTATTGATCACTATAAAATGGAGACCTGTGGATTTCACACTTTTTTTGTTGCACATTGATGATGTATATGTATATTTATACAGAGCAATCACACGTGAAAGAAAGCTTCTACTGTTTATTATTTGCCATAAATGGAACAATAGCGACAAGAAACTCCAGAAAGTGGAACAACATGGGATGAAAACAGTCAATTACTAAAGATCAAATCAAAAGTTGATTAATCTCTGTGCGTGTGCGTGCGTGCGTGCGTGTGCAGCATATCAAATCAAGTAATGAAACTAGCCAGCTAGCTTGTAATAGTAGTCGTTTATGAAAGTGATTAAAGACAAATCAAAAGTAACAAAGAGTATTGGTAAATGGATGGACTCGATCCCATGAATGCCATAATCCCATACCTTCTTCAATCTTGTTTATTTGATGTAAAATACTTTGAAGCTTGCTCCATTTTCCATCTTTAAGGTTGTAGGAGATGAATGTGCCTGGAATATGCAGCCATATGGATGATTCATCTTCTCCTACTTGTGATCTGTCAGCTAGATGCAGTATAGAGAACAAGTAACGATGGATGTCCTGCACATTGTTCCTCACCATTGATGGAAAGGAAGACGCTATTCTAGAAAGATCAACACGGTACCTCACCGACCAGCCTGAGTAGTCTCTCTCCATCCTCATCACATCAAAGCAAGTAGTTATAGGACCATATATCTCAATGAGACATAGATGCCCTCCCGATTCACCGAAATATCCCAGTCTCCTTTCTGACCGCCCCTCAGGGATTGGAGGCATTGGCATTGTGAGCATACGCTCTTGTTCAATATCAAATCGAAGTGCCAAGGCTCCTCTGCTAATCCAATGCAATGCACGGTTCAGAAAGACACCTCGATTGAATAACAAAACATGGGGAAAAAATTGATGACTTCCTGAGACTCTCCATGATCCTATGGCTGAATCATATATCTTAATCGCGTTGGAGTCACATACGCATATGATTTTGTAATGGGGTGATATGGTAGGATCACATGCTATGTTAATTCCAAACACAATCTTGCATCCAGGTTTAGGCAGTTGGTGATATTGCTTAGTGGTGGGTTTACAGATGTAGTACTTCCTATCATCTTCATGGCATCGAAAACTGCTGCATAGAAGAAGGCCATTGCAGGAATGTTGTATACAAACACCTTGATCATCTTCAATGAAACAAAGAGATGGCTCAGGAGCAGCATCATCCTGTCCTTCACATGTAATGAACTCAAGTTTCGAGTACTGTTCAAGAAACAAGAATTTTTGTAAGAAGAAACCAGAGACATGATGTTGTGGGTTCCTACGCGAGTAATTGGATATGAATATAGGATCTGAGATGAGATGGTTCCACGATCTGCACACGCATTTGGATATCAACAAGGACTTCAAGGGTAGTCGATGAAGTATTTCGATCATGATATCCTTTTCATCCATGATCATTATTGCCCGCCCTGTTCTTCCAGATGGCCCAGAAGACAGGTTTTGATCCATTGAAATGTTTTGCTGCAAGAACATGGATCAGATATCGGCGTGCGAGACTAAAATAACATAAGCTGATAAGAACTGGAAATTGGGCATAGATCAAGAGAAGTAAATTGAGGAGTCAAATTCAGCTGGAACAGATTGAAGTGGATCAACACATACCTATTTTCTCCCTAGACAGTCTCCCATATGTAATAAGAATGCTTCGGGGCACACATGTTGATTGATAAAAGTCAAGTCTTGCAAGTAGTTTCGAGGAAATTAGTGTTGCTTCGGGGCACACATGTTGATTGATAAAAGTCAAGTCTTGCAAGTAGTTTCGAGGAAATTAGTGTTAGAATCGACTGGGGAGTTTTCCTTTCGGTCCCGGCAAACAAGCTTCTTAGTCATTTCCTGGTTCTTACATACATCTGTTATATAAATTTCTAAAGCCAAATTTAGGTGCAGTTGACAGGCTTCCTAACATTGGATTATGTTGCATACATGCCCATAGAGAAAAGCTTTTGCTGAGTTGTGTAGTTAAAACAAAAAAAAAAATTTGTTCTATAGCTTACGCACAGGGCAATAGTCCATTATGGGAAACTACTGAAGGAAATTACTATGAAACTAGTAAGCCCCTTCTAGAGATTTGCTCTAAATTAAAGATTCTATCAGGCGGCAGGACTATAGCTATTGGAGAACACGTCCAAAAATAAAATAGTAGATACACGACCTCGGATTTTCCAACCTAGAAAAATGTAGTTGCAAAATTCAGATTCCATGTAAAGTTCCTGTCTTTTGTCTACCATGAAAACTCTGATGGAAATTATATGCGGGCTGACACTGCACATGGATTACATGAAAAGCTAAGAGAGGAATCACATTAGAGGGATTAAACTAGCTGCCAATTTACTCAGGCATTGGGCAACTTCTTCATCAGTACATCTTGGGGACAACTGAAACAATCAAAACATTGGCCGCTAGAGAGAATGTCTTCTGCGTCCAAACTCTCTGCAGCCAAACTCACGCCATACGCAGCTGCCTCTGCAGGATATTTATTGCTCAAAGGTTTTAGACACTCGCAAAATAAACTCCCCCTCCCCCTCATTTCATACAATATCAACCAAACCAATACCCAATCATTGTTAAGGACAGCTACTCCTGTATTGAGCTTCACTGAATTCTGGGGCAGTGGTTTCCAGCAGCAAACTCTGGGTCCCAAGATTTAGAGATACCATTAGCAAATGAAACAGGATATATGACAAACCATACCAGGTATATGTCCATTGTAAAACGGAAAACAATCATAGAAAACGAGCATGACATATTTTATCACTGCTCCTCCTCTGCTCGAATATACAAAGACTAAAAAAATGATCTTCACCCCAAAACAGATTCAAGAAACGAACCTTGCACAGCCACATATATAGCAGCATCCATAATTACCATCAGAAACAAAACAATTTAAGCAGGGCTCAATAAAACCAAAATTCCAACATGCAACCTTCCTGTTTAACTTTGTAGCAAAAACAATAGTCCAACGAAGAAAAAAGAAAAGGTAAATCACAAATTACAAAAGACTACAACTGCAAGCTCAAATATCTATTCTTTTTCCCTCACAGAAATAGGGTAGAAAACAGCCCTTGTACTATCAATACAACAGAAATTCATTCATTCAATAAATAAAATTGATAAATACTAGTACTGAGTAGAAATGATCAAGAAGAAGAAGAAGGAGGTTTAGTGACAGTCCTAACAGCATTCCAAATCTGAGCAATACCCCCAACAACATGAGGCCAAACAGTCTCAACACCTCTAAAAGCAGAAGCAGAAGCAACCCCAATAGCAAAAGTCTCAGCATAGCCAGGCTTTAAGTCCAACTTCATATCAACAACAGCCACTCTTGTGTTAACCGCGTCAATCTTTCTGGAAGCCTCACCCACCAGCTTGTCCTTCTTGCCCCTGCTGTTAGAAGCTATGACCCTAAAAAGCACATTTTGGAGATCTTCGATGACCTTGATGGATGCTTCTTGAGAATCAAGGCCTTGAGATTGGTAATGGGATATCAGCTCTTGTGGAGTTGGAGGCTTTTTCTTTGTGCCTTTGATGCTGTTGTTGTCTTTTGATGGGGTAATATTTGGTGTTGCTGGTTGTTCCATTTTCATCGAGCTCTTTATCTTTCGTTTGGGATTTTGAAGAGTGGAGTAAACCCTTCCCTTGTCTTCCTCTTATCCTTGCTTAGATGATGTGATAAAACCCTAAAATTGAGTGTTTTTTTTTTTTTTTTGGAAAGGCCAGGGATCAGGAATGGTGGTTCTTTTCATTTTTTGGGAAAGGACCGACAGAGGAGAGATCGAATATATAAATATATATTATTGGGTTTCGGGCTTTGTGGAGAGGTGATTGGATCAGAGCTTAGATTGAATTGATACAAGGCCCGTGCTGTATTGATTAGCTGGTAAAAATTGGGGGCCCTGAAGTAAATTAAACGAGGGGAAAACAGATTTACTGAGGATTTTTTTTTTTGCAGAGTTCTATTTACAGGGGGGGGAAAAACGTAGGTGGCCTTTGATTTTGATGTAGGACAAGCTTCTCTGAAAAATTAAATATTTTAAACCTAGAAATTTTATTTTATATTTCTATTTTCTTATTTAGTACCAGCATGTTTTTCTATTTGCAGAGGGTAACCTTCTTATAAGAATTTGAATCGTGCCAGCCACCAGCATGCATTATGGATGAGAGATCAACCTAGCTCCAAAACACGTACAGAATAAAAACGACCGAATGAAGGTATAATTATATACTAAACTATCATGATTGCATTGGTAATAGAGAAAAAGAAGAGGTCTCCTCCTGTTTTAAGAACAGATCTTGAAGGAGGTAAGAGGCCATATAATCCGTCTCAAACTCCATTAACGTTGCGTGTTTTGTCTTCAACCAAAGAACTCGACAGCAATTCCCGTGACGAAGGCCCTCCCCAAGTGTGATTTTGATACTCTTCGTGTTTCAATTTGCAAGCATTGAATACAAATTAATAATAGGGTCTAGAACCAAACTTTAATTGGAACCGCATCTGCACTGGGCCCTACCTGTCATCCAATCAACAACCAACAACCACAATGGCTCCCTCTCAGGTAAGAAGGCTGCAGGGCAACAATTCGCCCTTCCCGAGAACACTAGTGAAAAATCCTTAACTAGCAGTTAATGATCATCTGTATATATGGACGTGAGTACCCGAATCAAACCAAAAAAAAACAAATTGTCGTATTTACTTGGAGCTTAAAACGTGCACTCTCTGCTAACATATCTCACCTCTTATTCAGAAGGTTAAGAAACAGGAAAAATAATCCATTGTCGCTAATCACGAGGGCACCCCTTGATATACATCATCAGTGTATTTGCCAAAAATATCTAACCACTCCATGGTGATGGCTGCTGCTAGGTGCTTGCTGCATTTGTATATTCTCCTGATTAAACCGCAAAAGATATCAACAACTCTCACAGAAACACTGGTGCCATCACAAGCGTTATTGTCGCCAACATTTTTATGAGGACATGGATTGAAGGTCCAGCAGTATCTTTGAATGGGTCACCCACACTGCAAATGCAAAACAAATGCCACAATTTAATTATAATTAATTCACTGGATTCAGAAATAAAAATCCCAACCAGTGATTTCTATCCATCGCTTCACTTATTCCCGACTCTTGAATAATTTGGGAAAGAGAAGGTTTCCCAGTTTTCTGACAAGATCAGACAATGATAGCAATACTTACGTATCTCCAGTAACTGCTGCTTTATGACAGTCACTCCCTTTGCCTCCATATGCACCTGTCTCGATGTACTTCTTTGCATTATCCCATGCACCACCTGCCGTGTTCAGGAAAAGAGCCATGAGAATACCAGAAACTGTTGCAAACATCAGCATGGCAGCAACAACTTTAGCCCCGAGTAGAGGTTGTCCTGTGTAGTGCCCCAGGATCCGAAACACAACACCTGCAAACAATACGAATGTCAAGCAAACTTCACTAAATCCTCAGAAGAGATCAATGAAACAAACAAAATCAAATGGCAAGCAATTAACCTACCAACAACCATAGGAGATATAATAGCCAAGGCACCAGGTTTTATCATCTCTCTCAGAGATGCAGATGCAACGATAGCAACACAGCGACCATAATCTGGTTTCTCCTTGTAGTCCTGTCACAAGCATTTTAAAAAAGAACATCATAACAGCACCAAAGCATAATAGAAGAAACTAGTGCAGGAACATATACTCACCATGATACCTGGCCTCTCAATAAATTGCCTTCTTACTTCTTTAACAACCTCCTGAGCAGTTCGGCCTACTGCGGAGCAGGCCCATGCACTGAATAAGAAAATAAGCATTGAACCCAATAACCCACCAACAAAAACTTCTGGAATGGCAATATCAACCTGACAGTCAAATGAAAGTGCAAAGCTAAGATTCAGAGTTGAAGCATGAAGACAGAACATGGTAAAATGCAAGTGCAAATAGGTTTACCTGTGTGAAAGGTTCACGAGCAAATGTAGCAACCTCGTCCATATAAGCACTAAACAGAAGGAAGGATGCCAGTGCTGCAGATCCGATGGCAAATCCTTTGGTTGTAGCTTTTGTAGTGTTCCCAACAGCATCGAGAACATCAGTAATCTCCCGAACACTTTCGGGCTGCATGTCATGTATTTTTATACAATGATTATTCAAATGAAGAATGTCATTGCTTGATTGACAATTTTCAATGAAGACAATGATCAAGAGTTACCTGCTGACTCATTTCTACAATTCCACCGGCATTGTCAGCAATAGGGCCAAACATATCCATAGTAAGCACATAGGCAGCAGTGCTGAGCATTCCCATTGTGGCCACAGCTGTACCAAACAGCCCACCAGTTGGATTTCCAGCCTCATCCACCAGTCCTGAGGTGTTACCCAGCCAAAAAGCTGAAATTATAGATACACTAATGACAAGAACAGGAAGAGCTGTTGCTTCAAGGCCCAGACTAACTCCTGCAATTATGTTAGTCCCATGACCGGTGGAGCTAGCAAGAGCCAATGCACGTACAGGCCCATGCTTGTAGTCAGTATAGTACTTGGTGATCCAGACAAAAAAATAAGCTGTGATGATTCCAACCAATCCACACAATGCAAAGTGAATCCATGCTGAAGGTGCTTGTTCTGTATAAAGCATCCAATAGGTAGACTGCAAAGTAGCATATGCAATGCACGAAACACAAGCAAAATCATATCGCATAACTCACACAGAGATCAAAAACAGAAAGTGCAGGCTTTCAGTGCTTGATGAAATACTATCAAAAGCAGATTAATAGTTAAGTAGAACGCGGCCACATCTAATTTTAAAGATTTATCTTTACCGCAACAAATGTAAGAACTGCCAGAAATATTGTAATAGAGTATCCTTTCTGAAGGATTGCCATTGGGTCCTCCATGGGAGACTTCGCACTAGAATCACGAGTACCCCTAATTGAAAGAATTCCAACGGAAGATATGACAAGGTCAAATGAATGAACAACAAGAGGAAACAAGATGAAGCCAGATGGATCTGCACAAAAAATGAATGTGAGTTACAAAAGAACCGTAATGGCTTGACTTAAACAAAAAGCATAAATGAATTCCAGAGTAAGTAAAGCCTCCCAAAATTAGGCATGTCATCACACAACAAAGGCTTTGATAACGCAAATACACTCTCTTTAAGTATAATGCGGATATAAAACCCAGTTAGCTGAGCATGTGACTATAACCCTCAGAATCATTTAACCATATCACCAATGAAAACATTATGAGTTTCATACTTCTGTAAATTTCATTCCCGGACAAAACCAGTGACATGCTTGTGAAGAAACTGTAAGAATTTCATTTGTAAAGATACTTGCCCTCAATTTTGCAACGTTGCGCCATGGTTCCCCCAAGTATCATGGCACTGATTATTTCAGCTGCAATACTTTCAAAAAGATCAGCACCTCGAGCAGCACAATCACCCACATTGTCTCCAACCTTTCATGCAACAATTTATTAGTTACAGAAGAAGTTTGGACTGATACACAGTATACATCATGACCCAAGAAAACAGAACATAGTCAAGGAAAAACCGCATAAATCATTAACAAGAAGAAGATATTTATGTGGTACTTATTATTAATTTGAGCTTTCACGCACGCTTTGCCCAAATTATATACATTAAGCTGAAAGCCAAAACCAAGCAGCAGAGCTAACACATACTTCTTCAAATAAGAAAGCTACAAAATTTAAGGGTATTTACCAAATCTGCAATCACTGCAGGATTCCTAGGATCATCCTCAGGTATTCCCTGCTCCACTTTTCCAACAAGATCAGCCCCAACATCAGCAGCTTTTGTGAATATTCCACCACCCAACTGAGCAAACAGTGCGACAAATGAAGCTCCAAATCCATATCCCACAAGAAGAAGAGGCACTGGGAGAGAACAACATGAAACATTTCCAACTTGGTTGTATGAGACAACAGCAAACTTCAGTTTTCACAAAAACATTTAAAAAGGTGAAATTGCTTCCATTTGCTAAAGTCATAGCAATTACTTAGGAAGAAGGTATTGTTACATACAATCAGTGACTTTCATTGAACCAGGGGAATCCACACCCAACCAAACATAAAATGTAGCATAAAGGATGGCTATGCCAATCACAGCCATGCCAACCACCACCAATGCAGAGAAACCACCAGCACGAACAGCTATCTGCATAATATATTTTCCAGTCAAGATACAAATCACCAATCAATCAGAAGACAATGGATTGTAAAAGGAACAACCTGCAATGCCTCTCTAGCTGACCGTCTTGCAGCACTAGAAACTCTAACATTTGCACGTACCGATACCCACATCCCAACATAACCTGCAATACCCGAACACAAAGCCCCCAAAAGGAATGCAGCGACAGTGATATATGCAGATGTTGACCTGTACCAGAAGGATATAACCACAAAAACTGGTCACTTGTCACCATGTGACAAAAACATGGAACTAACACCTCACAACAAACTTTGACATATGTAATCACCTTCCAAGGCCAGAAGATTCTTGTTGAGGTGTTGTACTGCGGAACAGATATATACAGAGGATCACCAGCGCCAGTAACAGCGCCATCTTAGAAATAGTACTATACTGGGTCCTAAAGAAGCCTTCTGCTCCATCACGTATTGCATCTGATATCTAGAAAACAAGTTAATGATATCAAGACATGAAGCCAATACATAAAAACGAGAAACACTGACTATATGCACACAGTGGAATTGACATTTCTAGCTAAATTCAAGAGAGACAATATACCTGAACCATTTCAGGAGGTCCCTCATCCTTTGAGAGTACCCATTTGGTAAGATATATAGATAAAATGAAGCTGAAGATACAAACTGTGAAGACAAACACAATGATTGGAGATGTACGTGCTCCAATGTAAAAGATCCCTCCAAAACCCAATAGCAGAAGTATAAATAGAACACGAACATTTATCCGCTTAAACACTCGAAAAATCTGCACAAAAAACAGTTAATTTAGTACAAGCATCAAAATCATGTAAAGAAAAGCAATGTTGCTCTACTAAGGATTTAAATTTAAAAGAATCATAAATCATCACAGAGCAAAATAACTGAAAAATCCTCTTCGAAAAAAGTAGGCCACACCCAAATAGATATTAATGAATGCTCACGTGGACACGCATATTTATGCTATATAATCCCCTCACAACAAAACAATAACAATTGTCATCAAATAAGAGATTGAGCATTAGGCTTCTCACCAATGGATTATAGGGTTTGCTTCGCATGTTGGGGAAAATCCTTGGCCTTTCTTGGTAAGGCCCCAAATTACCAGTCTCAACATCGTCATCGATCATCATTTTATGAGATGAATTTACCCTTCGAGCTACAGGAAAATGGATGTCCTCACTGCCTTGGGGCAAGTCAGCCCCTGAACCAGGACGCTGAATCTTGAAGGATAGGTTGGTCTAAAAGCTCAAATGATCACCCCCTGAGCAGCACTTGACTTTGTAAAATCAAAGGACTCCTGACCTTTTTAATCCTCTAAATTAATTAATTCGGTAACTAAAAGCTCCTTCCCAGCTGGCAGCCCTTCAACACCAAATCAACTTCCTGGAGAAAAAAATTACGAATGATACCACGCAGTGCAGTTTCCACATTCCACATTATATCCTCTAAAAAAAACTAAAGGCATAAGAGTAAGCTTATAGGGAAATCACTCAAAAGTGCGATGCATGCGGCAATTTTGTGAATTAGAACATGAAACGAAAACAGCACTGATCAAATCCAATCCTTTCCTATGATCATAAATTAGATTAGATTAGGGCACAAAATAACAACGAGAGTGAGTGAGATTAAGATTAAGGTTTAGGTTAAGAATGGGTTTAGCATTTTAAAAACTAAAAATTCTAGGTAAGATCTGAACCCAAAAAAAAAAAAGTCTTTGGCATTTGGTGAGTGGACTTTTCAAAAAGATCTACTTACAATTTCGGCAACATAATTAAAACTCCGAGCACAGGCGCTGCACTGCGTTTCGATCTCGGACAGAGAGAGAGATCTATTTATTTAAGTATAATAAAGAAATAAGACAAGGATGGAGCGGAAAGGACAGCGTACGGTACCGTTTTAAGGAAAGGTAACTGCCATTAACGGAAGCCTTCGATTTTCTATGGCTTCTGTATTTCGTCTCTCTGCGAGTTAAATCAGACTTTTCTCTTCTTTCGCCAACAAAGAGAGGGATGAAGAGAAAACTACTGCATATATATAATATAATATACTCTTTTCTCTTCCTCCTTTCTATACAGTAAGAGGAGGGTATTTGAAAGTAAATTTTGAAATGTTTTTTTATTTAAATTTGATGTTTTTTTTTGTTTTGAATTAATATTTTTCAGTTTTTTATTTTTTTATATATTTATATTAAAAAAAAATTTTAAAAAAAATTATATTTAAAATATTTTCAAATAAAAAATATTTTAAAACGTTATCAGAGAGAGAGTAATAGGATAGAAAGAGAGATCCTCTCATTTTCAACTTTCTTTTTTCCTTTTTAATTATAAAGAACTTATTTGTCACCCAACTATACATAAATCTCGACTAAGTCCCTAGACAAAAATAATTCTCAATTAGACCCAAGCCATCACTAGTTAGTAGTTAACTACTATCATTGAAATCTATGACAAAAACTACTTCTTTTTATTAAGACAATAAGTCCTTGCTTTTTATGATTTTAAAGGAAAATATTCAATACGAGGGTTAATTGGGTAACTTAAAATATAAGGATCCACCTGGAAATGTTTTTGATTGGGATCTAATTGAGAATCAAGTGATAGTTGAGGGATCAACATCTTCTTTTTTTCTTTTTCTTTTTCTTTTTTACTTTCCATGAGATTGGTATATTAATTAAAAGAAAATTTCCGTGGTTGATTATTAAAGTTGAAATAATGATGCTGATGGCATATTCTGCTTTGTCATCTGACCAATGGCAGTCTGCAACGTGGGCATCTCAATAACACGTGGATATAGCTACTTCTAAAAGTAAAACATATCGTTTTCTCTATTTACTGAAAATAATACTAATGATAAAAAAAAAAAATTCTAACTTGTTGTATTTGTGCACTCTTGTTTTACTTATTTCAAAAGGAAAAAACAAGAAGAAAATAAATTAATGTTAAATATTAAGATATCTTAACTATTTTTTTTTAGTTATGATAGCTACTATTTTTATTTATTTTTTATATTTTTAAATAATTTCTATTTTTCATGAAATCAATAATTATTTGTTAACACCAATAACTCAATCAGATAACCATATCAACAATAGAAAACTAAAATTAAATTCCAATAATCTATATACAATCATTAAAGAATAGAAAAGGTTAAAATATTAAAAAAATTCAAAAATCGCTATACAATCATTAAATAACAGAAAATTAAAAAACAATTAAAAAAATCCGAGCAATCTATATGCAATAATTAAAGAATAGAAAAATTAAAACAAATTTCAATAACATTTATATAATTATTAACAACAAAAAAATTAAAAAAGAATTGAAAAATTTCAATCAACATTTATACAATTATTTATAAAAGAATTAAAAACATTCCATTAACATTTATACAATTATTAATAACAAAAAAATTAAAAAAAATAAAAAAATTCTCAATGATATTTATACAATTATTAATAACAGAAAAAATATAAAAATGAAAAAAAACACAAATAAAGGAAAAGAAATCTTACCTTAATGTTAAGTTTTCTCGAGCCTAAAAAGAGAAAAAAATCAAACAAATCATTAAATAACAAGAGAATAAAAGGAGAAGAAGAGAGGAGAAGACATACATACGCGTGAAGAAGAAAAGAAGAGAATGGGTTGAGGGGAGAGAGAGAGAGAGATAAAGGAGAGATGAAGATTTTAGAGGAGGAGAGAAGTTCCAGATAAAGAGGGAAGAAGAGATGTGCTTGTCTGTTTTGATTTTAAGGATTCTGATCTTTTAATTTAGGATTTTTTTTGCCAAAATTTTTTCTGACAGTAAATTAAATATTATTATTATTATTATTTTTTCTGTCTATGTATATGTATATAAAGTTTAGTTGAAATCTATAATTTAATCAAAAAATTTCAGAAACATGCCAAGTATTACTGACATTTTTATTGTCAGAAAATCAAAAATTAATATTTTAATTTTTTCATCGGTGCATTTGTCTATAAAGTCTTATTGGAATTTTCAATTTAATACAAAGATTTGAGAAACCCGCCACATATTATCGATGTCTTTATTGACAGTAAATTAAATATTAATATTTTGATTTTTTCATTGGTGTATCCTTCCGTAAAGTCTAATTAAAATTTTGTATTTAATTAAAAATTTTCTTAAACACACCAGGTATTATAGATGTCTTTACCATCAAAAAATTAAAAATTAAAAATTTAATTTGTTAATCGGTGTATTCGTTTGTAAAGTCTAATTGAAATTTAGTCCGTAGATGATTCTGTTTATAAAGAATAGTAACAAATAATGCAAGTGAAAAGTGAACAATACCTTGGCTCTTGATAAGCAAGTGAGAAGTGAATAATACATTAGTTCTTGGGAAAATACCGACATACATTAACCGTCGGTGATTTTATTTATACTGAACAGTAATAAACAGTGCAAGTGAGAAGTAAACAGTATTTTAGCTCTTAGAAAAATACAAACAGACATTAATTGTCGGTGATCTCGCATGCGTTGAACACAATGAATAGTGTTAGGAAAGAAGATAACAAATCCAATTATATTATAAAAAAAAGGTTAAATAGTGCTGGGAAATCACAGTAGATCAATAGACCTTTTTATTGTGGATTATAATAGTAATTTCACTTTTAATTTATTATCTTTTAATGAGACGTTTATTTGACTTTCTTTTTCTTCTCATTCATTGCTTCTTCTCTACCACTTTAGCGTGTTAGGTCAGGCTTGGTTGATGCAACCACACTAAACCCATAGACGTCATGGGTTTGACAACCATTCAAGACCTAAGAGCCTTGGGTATGACAACCATTCTAGGCTCAAGTGCATCGGGTTTGACAACCACATCAGTCCCAAGCTATTAGGATCTGACAACCATGTTTGGGTCTGACATGATTGCCACACCTAGGCGTGGGTCTGCTTGACCCGCGCTTCGATTAAAAAAAATTAATTTTTTAAAAGTACGATTGGACTGCAAAAACAAACATTGCCTTATTCAAGCAGGATTTTTCATTCATATGCAGTAGAACTTAACAACAAACTTCTTTTTGTTTTGTGCAACTTATTTTATAAATTTGTTATGTTCAAAGAGAAAATGATGGAAAAAAAATATTGAGTTCTAAGTGATTTATTTCAAGTTTTCAAAAATAAACTTTTCTTTTATGTGTGCAATATGGATGGAAATATGTATAATGAAACTAAACACTTATAGTCCAGTATTGTTAAAAAAAAATTATAAAATATTATTGTCGTTGGTGAAAAATCACAAAGGACTACCCATTAAATAAATATTTTTTTCATTGAGTTTAATTAAATATATATATATATATAAAAAGAGATAGAGAAAAAAGAGAAGATAGAATTTCTATTGAATGTATAACAAATTCATAAACATAAAAAATAAACTATTTCAATAGGAATATATGATTTGAATTTTTAGATTTAAAATGTTAAATTAGATTTTGTAATGATTTGTTTATAAATAATTTCTGAACTTGAATTTCTGTTTGGGATATAGTTTAAATGCTTTTTCTTATAAAAAAATACAAGTCTCAATATTTTAATTATCATCTGCTCAGACTTGGGTTTGGCATGACCATCAGACCCAAGATGTTTAAAATATTCTCTGTACTTTTAGTATTTTTTTTTACATTTTTAAAAAATTATTATTAACTCGCTGCAGAGTGCGAGACAATATACTGGCCAGTAGCAGTGACAATCGTAAAGAGGGTATGAGAGGAAGAATAAAACGGACATGGATAGGAATAGGACGAATGTAATATCTATTTTAATTCCTCCAGCTCCCCTGAAAACAGATTGCTTATTGCTCTTTATCTGTAATCTCTGTTTGCGTCGCTCAATCAAAAATCAAACAGATTATGATTAGAAATGGTCTATAATATAATAGAAGCCCTTAACTAACGCAAACCTTCTACTTTACTAGCTTCTTGCAGAATGAATTCATGAGTAAATAAAAGGAATACGAGTTCCAAGGGTAGCGGGGGAAGGGCCAGATTGTCTTTTCACTGGGATGCATTCGACATCGAAGGGATGCTTGGGGAGAAGATGATCACTTCAAGTTTTAGTGAGGCTACATTGGCGTCAGCCGGGCCCGCGCCCTCACGTAAGGACACCTGGCGTTTGGGCTGACTTAACCTTGTGATGGGTCAGGCTCGATCGCCACGTGGCGCTGGAGGCTAGCTTGCCCTTGCCCTGGGTATGAGTCCGCCTGAACCCCCTCACACAGGGACACCTGGCACTTGGGTTGGCTGTTCTTGCGCTGGGCAACCCTAAGCCCCAGATGGCGCAGGGGCTGGCTTCCCTTGCCCTGGGCGGGAGCCAGGCTCGCGCCCTCACGTGGGGACACCCGGCGCTTGAGTTGCCTGCTCTTTTGTGGGGTCATACCCGCGTGCCACGTGATAGTGTGGCTGGATTGCCCTATTCCCAAGACTAAAGGTCAAACTCGACATGGCGTTGGAGCAAAAAATAATAATATTTTTTAGTATCAATACTTTCAATGATAATAAACATTATTGTAACGGTCTGGCCCAATATGTTGTATATTGTCGCTTTGGGCCTCCCAGTCCACCCATTTCCAGGGCTTCTACCAAGGTTCCCCTCACGGTTTTGTTCTTGGCAGCCACGTATGGCCCCAAAACGCGTACAACATGTTAGCAACCAGCACCACTTATAAGGCCCTAGCTCTGGACGCTCGCTTCCGATGTGGGATCTTACAATCCCCCTACCTTAAGACGAGTCGTCCTCAGCTCTGATACCAAATGTAACGGCCTGACCCAACATGTTGTATATTGTCCGATTTGGGCCTCCCAACCACCCATTTCCAGGGCTTCTACCCAGGTCCCCCTCACGGTTTTGTTCTTGACAGTCACGCATGGCCCCAAAACGTGTACAACATGTTAGCAACCAGCACCATTTATAAGGCCTTGGCTCTCGACGCTCGCTTCCGATGTGGGATCTTACAATATCCCTCTTGTCAGAATGTGGTAGGCTCCATGATAATGAGAGATTTTACTAAAAATCTAAAGAAACATTGGAATGTGTCGAAATGGGCACAAGAAATATGTAAGTTGAATATATTTATAAACTAAAATTGGATCGAAATCATGACGAGTTTGACAATTTATATGGAAAAGCCATAATGGGTATAATAGATGTTGGGATTGAAATTGATATACAGAGATAGAGTAAGAGAGAGATAAATCACATGATAGATATTAAACGAATTAAATGCGCTCGTGAGGTGAAATAAGACACAAAATGAAAATGTTGAATGATTCTAAGAAGGATGAATAGAGACATAATAATGGAAGGATAAATGAGAATTTCAAAAGAACTATGATTGCATATCGTTGAATATATGTTTAATTACTTGTGCATGTATTGTGTGATTTTCCTTTTATGGTATATTTATTATATACATTATGAAATTGCAGGTCCTTCAGATTCACGTTAGGAGTAGCGTTTTAGGTCCTCTAGTCTCCTTTTGTATGATTGAATAAGAAGATGAACATTAATGTATTTTGTTTTTAAGGAACTCAATGACTTAATATGTAATAGTATTCCTTTCACATTAAGTGTCGGGATATAAAAATATACTATTCTGTAATTGTAATCTTAGTTTGTTTACTTGCAATTATTATAAATTATGTATGTTAATGGGAAAGAAATGAACATGCGAAATGTGAAGCATGTACCATGAATGATGTGTTGTTGAGGTTCTGCATGATTATGATATGATTGAGAAATGAGTATAACTGTACAGGATGATTGTCGATAACTTGGGACCTCCAGGTATAAAGGAAACTCTGTCGAATTTTCAGTGGGAATTTTAGCAAGTCTCAGATAAGTTCGATGGAAGAAAAAAAATTACCCATTTTTTTTAAGTTAAGGCTCAAAGTTCTTTTATGAATGTACTAAATTATATGGTGTTACAATAATAGTCTTTGTAGCCCAAATAATATTTTATTTTGATATTAATAGTTTGAACTGCACTAAAAATGAATATTATTACTTTCAATTATAATAAAAATAAAAATATTTATACCGCAAATAATAAAATCTTTTATATTAATGCTTTGAACTATAATAGAAATAGTAATATTTATAACACAAATAATAGTGTTAATATTAATATCTTCAATTATAATAAAAATGATAATATTTATTACACAAATAATAATAATAATAATTTTATCCTTCAAATCAACTTTATGATTTTTTTTGGGTGGTAAAAACATGTTAGGCTTGGACATGTCCACACTGAACCCCAAGTTTGGGCTAGACACGTCGTCGTCCAATTTCAAGTTGGGTCTGCATGCGTTCGCGCCCAACCCCCGAGAACATCAACTAATATAGTATAAAACACAAGTTTAGTACATCTATTATTATCCATGATGGCGACTAAGATTAAAAGTAACTCACTAATTTTTATTTTTTTTTAAATAATATTATTTTTCCACTTTTAGATATCATGAACTTTTTTTTTTTTTTATCTATTTACTATCATTGTAATTGTTTCATTTGATGAAAACAAACCAGCTTATTTAATTAGGAACAACTATTACTTGAGTTATAGTTTTATTCTTGGTTTTTTTTTTAATGCGCTTGAGGCGAGTTAGATATCGTCTAAAATTAGTAACACCACCAAAAACAAAGATAGGCTGTCAGACAACCGCAGGATCATCCCCAGCCAAATCAATGGCTGGGAAACGATCCTCTATAGCAATGATAATCACAACGATCATCAAGCCTTTACTCACGCTATGATCAGACGGTCATGATTCATCAACCAGGCTTCGATTCCTGTCTCATTAGTGTAAAAAGATACAGATGTACGATCCTATAGAAAAGATCCCGTTCAAGTAAGGTCGTAGATGATGCGTTTCCTCCACCACATTATTAGCTCTTTTACTCCTTCATTTGTTTCCGATGTGGGATTCTGGTAATGCTTCGTTCCAGGGTATATTTGTCCAGAAGAAGAAAGTTTGCGGGCCATGTGCTTCTCAAACTCCTGATAAAATCCAAAGGAGAGCGCAGTGAAAGTACTAGGATACCCCCTGAGCCGCTGCGTTGTTATTGCGGTAGTATTTGTTAATTTTATACGGACAACTAGTAGGAGGCTTCTTAGTCTAAGAGTTTCAAGCTTTTACAGGTTTTCCATTACACTTTATGCTTGGCAGTAGCCATACTGATGACATTAGAGTTGCCCTACTTGCAGAATTAGATCTTGAATTGGCCAAAAATTGTCACGAACTTTTTTGAACAAATTAGATTGTCTTCGGTAGTGACCATTGAGCTATTGGCCATTGGATATGTACTCCTTAAGCAGCTGTGAGCTGAGCCTGGTAAGTTAACTTTGTACTGAAGAACAGATAAAAGAAAGTGCGTATGGATTTTGCAGCGTCTTTGCCACAAGAAACATTGGACTTCAATAAGGTGTTTGTCAATGATGATGAATGGTAATTACAGACACAAGAGTAATGCTAAACATTATTATTACTTGATTCATGGTAAACTACAAAGCAAAGCAAGGCAAATATGCTGAGACCGAGACAGGCTTCTTACACACACACACACACACACACAATTAAGCACTGATCAGTAATCTACTTCAAAAGAACTTTAGCTACTTGGCTAGCTATAGCTGTTGAGAGTTTGCTTCAATATCCTTGATTAAAACCCATCCCTTTCATATCCCTAAAGCTTCAACTTCCGTGACTAGGATGGAGGACCCCATATTACAATTTTATGATCATCACTAGCAGAAGCCAGCATGTGAATATTTGTTGGGTTCCAGCTCACGCAGTTCACAGTTCCTGTATGAATTGATTGCAGTTGCATGATTGGAATCCTTTGGCCTCTATGCCATATGAACACCTGCAATTAATATCACACGGATCAATCATCAATCCCCAGCTATCTTAACAAATGATCGAGACAAAACATGATCACAGGTTGTATATTCCAAGTAGTATTCGCCCTGTGTTAATTCATGGATAACACCACAACAAACAAAACAACAAAAGGTATAGTTTAGATAATTAGAACAGTGTTTCAAGTAATTTTCTATTAATCTTCAGTAGCATCGTTTCTCATGGAAGAGAACCTCAAATATTTTAACTCAGATTTATTACAGAAAATCACGGTACGTACCCGAGAATCCTCACTCCCACTCGCAATAAATGTTTCTTCTAATCCACCAAGACAAGATCTGATGATAAATCGTGTGCTTATTCGACCTTCATATCTGCTGATGAGGCCCTCATAACCTTCTAGAAGACTCCAAAAATGGATTCCTCGGTTTAGCAGATTAACGAGAAGGACTTTGTTGTCATTCGATAATGAGAAGGAAGTAATCACACCCTCTTGCGGAAGCAGTCTCAAAATTTTCTTCTTTTCCCTGTCAATCACTGCTATCGAGCTATCTTCGTATATGCTTAAGATTCTAGTTCCATCATTAGTTATGGCCATTTCCGACATCCTGAGTGCATAGTCTTTCCAACAATCCAGCTCCGCTCCTTCCAAATCCAACAGGATGATGCTCTGGTCAGTCGTACCAGCAAGTATAAACCCAACAGGACACCATGCACAGGAAATAAAACCAAAATCAGTTCTCTCATAAACATGGAGCAACCGTCCCGAATTGGCTTCCCATCGTTTGATAACCTCTCCTTCGCCACAAGTAAGTAACTGGTCATCATCAGGGCTCCATGAAACAGTCAAAACTGGTTTCTCATGACCAAGTTTATGCCCAAATAACACTTCACCGCCATCTGTAACCTGAATGAGGAATTAAGAAGAAGAATATATGATGGATCATGTAGCGGGAGATGACCATGTAGATCATCTTCAACGGCATACTTACCTTACGCTAAATGTCCATGTGCTATGCAAATCAAGGAAAGCATAATATTATTGAGAAGAAGCATAAAAAGATTAAAGAAACATTAATATTACCTCCCATATGATTGCTGATTCATCCTTGGACGATGATGCCAAATACTTTCCGTTATGTGAAAATTGCAGAAACCAGACTTCATCAACGTGCATGTGCAGAATCTGTCCAATTATCATAAACATAAAGGATTCATACAGCAATTTCACAGAAATGTGCAGCATATTCATGGTAGGCGGGATCGATGCTACGAGACGCAGTAACAATGATTACAAAAGCAGCGAAATATTTTATATACCATAAAACTTTTAATGTTGAAATATAGTGATGATGTGAACACTGTGAATCTGTATGTTTGGTGAGAGAAAGATATGCAAGGCCATTGAATTATGAAAAGAGCGCAACAACAACTTACGAGTACATAAGGCTGATGTTCAAGATTACACTAACAGTAATACTCGTTTAAGAACATCAGCCTTAGTGTAATAATTTACATTATAAGCTTTGATTTTCACATAAAAAATAAAAAAAACATCTCAATTTAAAAGTTTAATTTTTTGTATTAATTAAAATTGAATGATGAGATTTGAACTCGTGACTACTTGATCAATAAAATACTAATATTATATTAAAAAACCTTCTCAATTTAAAAATTTAAAATGTTAAGTAAATTTCAATATATTATTATCTGAAAAAAAACAATTACAGAAGAACTCTAAATTTCTTTGAAGGCCAATCAGATAGTACCCAAAAAAACAGAGGACAGAAAGGAATTAGAAAAGGGGACCATCAGCCATGAAGACATCTAAGTTCTAACCTGCTTTGATTGACAAGGAAGCCGGCTCATTCCACACTTATGATCCGAGTACAAAGAGACATTTCTATCTGAAATATTGTGATACAGGCAGCTTAATCGTCGCAGACTAATAGCCTCCTCAATAATACTTTCTAACCTTGTTGGATGAATCATGAGTGACGGAGGAAGAAAGTTATGTAGTTTCTCTAGAACCTCTAGCCTTGACTCAATGTTTAGATCCTCTGGAGGAGAGATGGTACAGGAAGCAAGTTCTTGAACACGGTTAGAATTTATATCAAGTGGCGCAATTTTTTTCCTTAGAGTATTTAAGGAATCGAGAATATGATCGTCCCTCAGAAATTCGAGGAACTGCTGCTCCCATATCAAGAATGATGCCTGAGAAGTCAGGGTTGATTTGTCCAGAAGACTGATCGCATGCAACGTTTCCACACTTTGATCCCAGTTTCCAGCCAACACTTGGTTCTTGAACGAGCTAATCTCTTGTGATTGCAATGGTATTCCTGATTGGTTCTCCAAAAGGGTTCCAATCTCCTCATAACCAAGCGAGTGCAATGCCCTTGTTATGATCCTGACAAATTCAGTTCTTTTGACGACTCCTTTTGAGCCAACTGTCTCCACAAGCTGAGCCATCAAGTCGTCCAAAGAGAAAGATGAGTTTTCCAAGAAGCCTTTCCACTCTCCCAGAAACCACGTGTGATCTGTGAAGAAAGATGAACCGAAGATTGAGAATTGTATCATCTTAAAAAAGGCATATCAAACAAAAGAAATGTACTAAAAAAGAAAGAAATATGGATGAGCCAAGACAGCAATCACGTACAGTCGTTGAGATTGACGAAGAAAGTTAAAGAAAGGAGCAAGGAAATCTTGGGGGGGAGGACCTTTAATTTGCAACAACATTGAGGGTGTTGCCAGTAATGATTTGGATTAGCAAGTTATTGAGGCATTAAAGCAGTAGCAGCATTTGTAAAAAAGAGAGCAAAGAACTTGAAGGCAGAGAGCAAATTAAGCATCCAAAGAAAGACCACAAATTGATGAAAACAGCAAAGAAAATACAATTAAAAAGAGAGAAAGATTACCTAGAGCGGGAGAGAGAGCGTTTTCCAAATTCTAATGGAGACGGGAAGGAAGAAGAGACAACATTGCGTAGAAACAAAGAGGAGGAGGAGACAAAGGCAACACCCAAAGTTACAGAGAGGGCTGGCTCTCTCTCCCTCTCTCTCTCAGCTAATTCTTTTACTTTTAAGATGGATGCGATATCTGTTTTGATTCGTCCAGTCCTACTTAAAACAGACGACTGCTTGCTGCTCTGTATCTGAAATCTCCTTTTGCGTTGCTCAATCAAAAATCAAGCAGTGTCTCGTCTTTCTGGAGGGAGGTACGTACGTATGCAGTAGCTCCTAGCTAGGCTATAACTAACTAACTAACTAACAAACTAACAGAAGCCATTTGTTTATGCATGCACCGCATCACACACACACACCTCTAAATTTAAAAGAAAAATATTAATGCATTGTTTGGGGGGGTTGATTAGGGATATTTTCCATCGGCTTTGCCTTTTTTTTTAAAAAAAAATAAATAAATAAAATTGAAAGGCATTCATTCACCCATTTAAAGACTCTAACTTAACTCGAACAGGATTAGGATTATCTGCTTCTATCCCTTCTCGGATCATTAATTCCTTTCATCTTTCTAGTGTTTTCTAAATCTCTTCTCCTTTCATGAGAATTAATCCTACCTTGAGAAATCATATATATTAGGTAATTTCGGAGTTAAATTCACCTTCACGTGAGAAGAAGAGTACAGCTTCGAATTAATTGAAAAAAAATATTCATCTTCTGCTTTTATCCATATATAATTGTCTGCTGATTTCATCTCCAAATTCTCATCCTCCAATTCAACAAATCCTCCACACAAACTTTGTTGTCGCGGTAAAACAAAACTAGCTCGAAGACATAAAGCAACATTTGTTTTAGTTTCACCTCTCAGCTTTAACATATATATATATATATATATATATATATTTGTTTTGAGGATTTCTTTGTTGAATGTATGCTTTCTTTTCTTTTCTTTTTTATTATTAATGTTTTATTTAATATATTGATTTATCACAGGCTTGAACTGGTTTTTTTGAAGTAAAAAAGAAAGAAAAAACAGTTTTAGAAATAAGACGATTTAAGAAAGGGCCAGGCTGAAACCCAATAACAAGAAAATTATTTGGGCCGTTCTTGGTAGACCCATAAAAAGGAAAGGCCTAGCCCAATTAAAGCATTTGAAAGACAGACAGGCCGACAAAATCAATTGGGAGCGACCGGCTTCTTATTTAAGGTTGTTTATTTATGGCTTTGGAATTTGGATTTGGGTTTGGGCGTGTCTTAAATCCAAAACTCTCGTCTCTCTCTCTCTTCTCGGCTCTATACTACATTTATATCTCCTGGAAGCAGAAAACCTCCATTCTCTGTCCCTCTTTACTTCCAGAGAAAGATAAGGGGAGAAGAAGCTATCTATAGCTATTCGGAGACTTCTCTCTTCATCAATTAATTAGCTTCTCTGTTATCAATCAGGTATGCACAATTCTACTCGAAAACAAATCCACCCCCCCCCCCCCAGATCGATTCGAGTTGTAGTTGCCGATTATTCTATCTTTGCTTGTCTTGTTTCACGAGATTTACTCGCTTCAATTCTTTTCCTTTAACTGTTTTCTCTTAAGTTGATTTATCA
>Ga0325405_1000120_pt1 | contig 72566 bp, 48 predicted proteins | sample PopdelMetagenome_21_FD_205663 | JGI IMG/M metagenome (GOLD analysis project Ga0325405, IMG submission 205663) | Populus deltoides microbial communities from Bellville, Georgia, United States - Xylem-Control-R2 | ecosystem: Host-associated > Plants > Phyllosphere > Stem > Wood/Secondary xylem...
ATAAAATGACTAAAACACCCTTTAACACAAGTTCAATAAAATAAAATTTCAAGGGTAGTTAAGAAATTATATTGTGCAAAAAAAGTAAAAATGTTCCCTTGTCCCCTAGTTATTTCTTTATTTTAAGGGTAAATTAGTAATTTGACTATACAACAAAAATATAAAGAGATAAATTTACTCTTTTTCAATCTGGTAATGATAATTAAACCCGGAAAAAAGATTATTTTGCCCTCCATTATGTACTTTCTTGGCTTGTATTATATATATAAAAAATATTATTATATTATAGTCATTCACAATGCAATGAATTTTGCTCTTTAATATCACTTAGCTTTTATATATATATTATACATAATTAAATATTATGAATTTCTATGATTATTTGAACATAATTAAATTTTTTATTTCTGAAAAAAAGTAACAAAATGAATAAATTTTTTTATAATATACAAAAAATTAGAATATTATTTTGTAATATATATATATATATATATATATATAGAACTCAAAAAAGATCATCTATCTAGATTTTTAACAATATGGAAAATAAGTGGTTAGAAAAAGTTTAAATTGTTTAGGAGAGAAATAAAAGAAGACATGTTTACTAATTGAAAATCAAAATTATTCTCTAAATTTCTCCAAATCTTTTTTTTAAATAAAACTGAAAACTGAAAAAATCAAAATGTTATTTTCTAAATTCTCCGGTGAAAAATAATAAGGGTCTTATTTATTTTATTTTTTAAATGTAAGCCAAATAGAATCCTTGTTGTCTATTTAAAAAAAAAATATTTCTCTAATTTTTCAAGAAAATTTTTTATAATAACTAATAAAACACAGACCATACAAGCTTCTTCCATTTCCAAGAATCTAATAGTTTCAGGATAATATTGGCTTGTTTGTCATGTGTTTTAACCAAGGCATGCAGGTAGGACTTATGGGTGACAATCTTATTGTATTTTATTATTATTATTATTATCATTTTTTTTTAATTTACCCATAATAATGGTAGCTAGCTCCATCAAACCCAGGAGCCAACTGCGAAGGCATGTTATTTATCAAAATGTTAATTTTTTAAAAAAAAATAATAGAGGAGATTGACCAAGAATAAAATATATACATGGAGGAGATTGTTTTTTTTCACAGAAATACAATAGTAAAATACGGTGGGTTATCTCCTAAATAAACTCGAGGACAGAAATATTAACCAATATCACAGAGACACCATGGATATAAAAAGCTAGGGTTGAAAGGTTTATCTCCTGCCTTTTATTCTGTAGAATGTGTTTTTGGTGCTGAAGCTCAATTTATTTTAAAAAATTGTGCAGATCTTTGAAGTGGGGACGTACCTTAGACCTTATAATATGAGGATTACACACATGGACCATACATTAAAATACAGTTCGCACATAAAATCATGGCAACCTGGTATCTCAGACAAGATTTTGGTGGGTCTGATCGGTTTGCAGCAACTTTTGTGCAGATTCATTGGATCTTCAACGCCACGCCCCTGCTCTCATGAACAGTTTCAGGAGGTTTTAACTTTTAAAACAGATTGATTTTATGCAAACAAATAAAAAAATAAAATAAAAAGGAACATAGCACCACCTTAAATATTATAAGCATTAGCTAGTTTATTAACTTGGTTAATTGTTTTTAAAGGAGCGTATCGTTTTCTTCTTTGTTTGGGAAGATAATGACAGGTCGCGCGTCACTGCTTTTTGGAGATACCAAGCAACAAATACATGATGGCTAGTTTTTCTTATCATTTTTTAAGACTCAAATATGATTCTTTTTTAAGACTCAATAAACACAAATATATGATGGGTACTCGACAATCCCCCGAGACCCTGAAGTTAATGATTAGATAAAACTTCAATAACTTTGAGATTTATGGCACTCGAACTAGTAACTTCTGGTAAACAAACTCATGACCTGATCAATTGAGCTATACCCCTCGGGATTGTGTTTACTGTTTATGATAAGTATAGGTAGTTATTGCTTGAACTTCATATAATTTTTTAGTTTAGTTAGAGATCATTAATAAAATCTTCAATCTTTGTTTTAATTTTTTTTTGTATTATAAATAGAAGACTTTGTTATTTTGAATTTTTATTTATAAAAACTAAATAAGATTGCATTTGGACTTATGAAATGAATCAATTTAAGTCGGGCGAACTCTCATACAATTTAATTACAAACTCGAGTTAGGAAAAAAGTTAACTTGGGAGTTTATAAGATTGACTTGTTTGGTCATGTTTAATAATATTATCAAAAAATTCTCCATACTCTTAATATTTTTTTTACATCCAAAAAAAATTGGTTTGACCCGCAGCGGAGCACGAGCCAATGAACTAGTAGTTTAGCCTAGTCCATTAGATAATTAACTCGTGTGTGTGTTATTTTGTGGGTCAGATCAAAGTTTTTTTAATGTAAAAAAAATGTCGAGGCAACTGAATTTTTTTGACAATATCGTTAAACTCAGCTCGATGAATTAATTTTAAAACCTCTCTACCTGACTCCTTATCTAACCCATACTTCAAATTAAATCTTTTGGGAGTTGTCAGACATGACCTAGTCAATTTGGCTCATTCAAAGGAACTCATACAACCAATAAAAACATAATTTGACTTTGTAAAAAATCTTAAGAAGACATATTTAAAAAACAAAACATTAAGAATGCAACATATTGGATCGACTCGGGTCATAGATCCTACTTAATTTAACAACTTTTTTTTGTGAAACTTTTTTTATTACATGATAAAAAAAAATTGATGCTCAATAGCCTAATACTAGAACGTTTGTTTGAGACTGCAATAACTTTATAGAAAGCAAAAAAAATAAATAAATTATGAAGCTCAATTCTTAATATTTTTTTTTAATTGAGAAACAAAATGATGGTATTTATACTTTATAAAATAAATTAAAAAATATATATGAATTGATAAATCAAGAACAGTTCTTAACACTAATTACATATTAAAGTAGAAAACTAATATTTATAGTAGAAATAAAAGTTATTTGCACATACAAATATTTTAGACTAATTTTCCTTCTTATTTTAATTTTTTTATAGAACAAATCAAACTAATTATTTAAAATATCATGCAACTAAAAATATGTAAAAAAATCATTTACTATTTAAAAAACAAAGCTAATTCAATATATTTAAAGAATTAATGGAAAGGAATAAAAAGAAAAAGAGATCATGCATTGATGGACTAGACTCACGTGCTTTAATAAAAAACTCAGGCTCACGTGAATTTTTTTAATCTTTATGTTAGGAGCAGATGACATACTTTTAATTTTTTTTAATTAAACAGGCAACAAGTTGCTTGTTGGAAGGCAACTTGTCACTTATGTGGTGACTAGAAAATCAAGTAGATTTTTTTCTTCTAAAAAGTCATTTTTAACTCATTGACACTTTAAAACACCATAAAAACCTTTATAGATCACTTACCAACCCCCTAAACACCCTAATATCACAAAAACAAAAATCAACCAAAAGCAAAAACTAAACCAAATCTAATCTAATTGTCAAGCATGTTTATATAAAAAAAAACACTCCATCATTTAATTGTCCTTGTAAAAAAAATTATTGATACCAAGAACTATGAGTTTCATTCCTAAAAAATAGCAATCACCGCCCTTCTCACTTTTGTTATTTTAAGATATTTCCTCTCTTTTTTTCCTTAAATTTAGGTACTAAAATGTTAAGAAAAAGATATTTAGATCAAAATTAAAGTTGCAAAATCTAAAAGGACTTCATAATAAGAAAAGGGAAAGCAAGTGGACTTAACATAACTTTTTCTAGCGAATTTGATATTGGCCATGAAATTTCTCATTGTTTTATATTTTGGTTTTTTATTATTGATTTTTTTTCCTTAACGAATTTTAATAATTTGGCTATTAATTTGGATATAAAAATTGTAATAAAAAAATCATCGAGGTTGAAATAATTTAGCTACCGTAAATTGCAACAGTGTTTAAGAAGTCTTAGAGTTTGTTTGGGATTGTAGTAGCAGTGGCAATTCAAAGTGCTTTTTGCTTAGAAATATATCAAAATAAAAATTTTTTATTTTTAAAAAATTATTTTTGACATTAATATATTAAAATGATCTGAAAATATAAATTTTTTATTTTAAATAAATAAAAATTTAAAATTTTTAAAAATACAATTTGCATCATGTTTGAAAACACTATACATTGCCATTGTAATAATGGTTGAGATTTCTGATGTTTCTCAAGTCAACTATCATCCACGACTTGCACTTTCAAAGTGACTTCGAGTGACCAAACCTCCATTTCCAAAATCTGAATGGTGGACTGACCTGTCTTATTCTTGCCCTAACTTTGAAAAAGATTGCCAAGCAATTTGAAAAGGACATTCATGTCACAGTTGGGCTTTTATCCTTGTATATCCAATTATCAAGCAGACATTCCTCCTCCCGGGGCAACCATATGCCATCATCTCATTTGTTTCAAAAGTTTTCTTTAACTAGGCGAGGTTCATGATCAGGAGTACGAGTTTTTAGTATTATTGAAGGTTTATATAATTATTAATTTTAAAATTTGTAAGATTAGTAAAAATAAATGTAAACTACTCGTACACTTATATTAATAAAATAAAAAGAAAAGTTTCCTTTAACTAGGCGAGGCCCCTTCTGTTTGGCAGAGGAGGGCAAGCCCTTGCATTCGAATTCAGACCAGGGAGCATATTTTCCTTCGCAAGCAACTACCAATCGTTACCAGATGAAGGTGACGGGTGAATTCAACCATCTATTTATTCAGAAAACGTTATTTATTCTCATGCAAACAATGAAAGAACGGCCACCTGATTGCTAAAAAGAAAGGAGTTTTTGTTTTTCAGTATCTTCAGGATAGAAACAAAACATCCTGGTTTCATATGCCCAAATATCAGACATGATAGGCAACTGGACCAGACCGTCGAAGTATGGTTCATTTGCAAGAGTACTCCTCTTAACCAACCCAATGGGCCTATATGGTTCGATGAACGTCCTAAATTTAATTTTAACCGCTCTCAGGAACCTGGCAACGTGTTTTTTTTTTAAATTCAAGTGACATAGCCATTCTGCAATGATGCTGACCTCTCCTTTTCGCACATCTTGAAGCCCTTTTGGATCTTCACCGGTTGCAAATCTCAGGTCCACATGGTGAGCCCCTGCAGGAAAATATAATTTGTCTATAAGCATCCCAATCATTGGCGATTTGCAGAATGATAAATAAAAAAAAAAAACTAGGGGGCATGAATGCCATCAAAGAAAGAAGGGGGAGAGCATTTGGGGCATGCTACTTGTAGATTTCAATATGTGGATATGCTGTAGCCAGGAACTAGTTATCTCAATAATTTATATTAAATTCTTCATTTCAAAGATATCTGATCCACTGGCCTCCTTTTGCTATGATATTGGCAACTATATGCTCTTGGATATATTCTCTAGCACCCTGTCATAACCAAGAAGCAAATTATATATAATCTCTTACAGCATAACGACATGTTCCTTTTAAGATAGAGATTAAAATATAAGAGAGATCATGCCCCCCACCACTCCAAGGGTCTCTCAAGCCATTAAAGAAGATAAAATTGCTGCCAAATCTTCTCAAGACCCTTTTAATATCCTGTTCAAAGCAGTCATGTATGTCATCAATGTTTAAAGCTTTGATATACATCAAGATTATTATTATGATTAGGATTTATGCTGGTCTACTATGCTATATTATTACGAGTACCACCAATATAGCATGCTATAGAAAATGATGCACTCACATGGCCACCAAACTCGGCAGTAATCCAATTAGGTCTCGGCTCAACACCAAAGAACCCTTTGCAGAAAGTAGCCGTATCATTGTAGTTCCACTCAGAAGCTGGAAATATGCTGTCCTTATTGCATTGCCATCTCTTGGCATTATCATCTCTGTCCATGCCCGCAAATCATTTCCAAGACAACATATTTCTTCAACACACAAGGAAGGCATTTCTCTAAATTTCTGCTTCTACTTTTTAACCTAAAAAATAAAAACTTGGATAAATGGAGAGGGAGTTCTTATCCTTTATTGCCCAAAAAATCTCCGCCCTCGAAATTAATGGTGAATTGTTGACCTCATCAAGGGCATCAATTACATTCTGTGTTGATGGGCCATGCAAAGATGATTAGCGAAAACTTTATGAAATCCAGTTTTTACGTTATAGACAAAGGGATAATGATGGTGATGATTCCTGGTAAGAACAAACTTCACCATGCGAGGGGAAATGCATTTCTCGGATGCTACCACCTTATGGTTCACGGAATGTAGTTTCCCTTTCCATGCCATTGTTGTTCATGTGATCGTCTTAATTATCTCTCCTCCAAGTTTCAATAATTCAGTAGCACTTGAGAAGGGATAGACTATTAATTTTACACTATATATAATTTCAACATTTATTCAATCCCTCAAGTTTGGATCATCAATCGCTTTACACATCTGCAAAGGTCAAACGCTTTTTTGTCATGGACTCACAGTACAATTGCATAAGCATCATTCTACCCCTATAATTAACATCTACGAATAACATAAAAATATTATTGTAATATGTATCTTTTGGAATGATATGGTATAAGAATTTTGATAATTAAATAGTTATGAATTTAAATTTTATTATTTTTTATTTATTTGATAAAAATTAAATACAACATAATATAAATCTATATAAATTTCAAGTTCAAATAACTTTTACTTGAGTAGTTATGTTATAAAATAATATAAATAATATTAAAATTTTGAATTAAATTAGTTTTTTCAGATTGATCAGTGAATTAACCATAGTGAAATTGATTTTTAAAGCTGGAATTAATTTTGATAATCAAATTTCTTTTTCTTTTTTTAATGAATATTGGAATACAGCACATATATATACCCGTAAACAATATTTCCATATTTACACCGTTAACTGTATATAAATCAATCAACTAATCTATTTTTAATATGCATTAATTTAAACAAAAAAAGTAGTTTCAATAATTAATTTGATAAGAGAATGGTTACTGGAATTAAAAAAAAAAAATTATTATTTTGATAAGATGATATTCTCAATCAACTTATATTTCAATAGAGATATTTTTTAAAAATAATTTTTAAAAATACATCCTTATGGGTGTTTAGGAAGTGATAGTTTTGTTTTTTTTAAATGTATTTTATTTAGAAATGTATTAAAATAATATATTTTTAAAAAAATTATTTTTAATATTAACATATCAAAATAATTTAAAAAACATTAAAAAAAATTTAATTTTATAAAACTCCAATTGCACTGCTGCCCTAAACGGGCATTAAATCAAAGAAACGAGGAATCAAACCTTCTTGTTCATATTACCAATCTCTAAGAGTTATGTATTGAAAACTAAACTAAACTATATATATATATATATATATATATATATATATATATATATGTCAAATAATTTGTGAGCATTAATTATAATTAATCTTACTGAATTGCATCAATGATGAGTACCCCTTTAACCGGATAATTCAATAGAATTCGCGCTAATATAGTTTTTTTTTTTTTTTTTTAAATCCCTGTATTATTATTAGACCGTAATTAGATCGAGCTGGTAAGGTAGCCATTAATGTAGTTCCTGCAACGAAGAAGACACCAACTATGTAATTAAAGGAATTGATTAATTTTTGATAGGTTGCAATGATTAAGTTTATGGTTCTTCCTTGCATATTTTAAATGACTTTCGAAGTATATATTTCGAGGCCTCCAGGCTGGCTTGCAGTGTCTTCATTCTCCTGCCATGATCCTTTGATCACCTCGTAACAGTCCTCCCTCTCACCCTGAATTAGTTTCCCCATGCAGCCATTAAAATATTCATTGCTCCGAATCTATACGTACTCTAGCAGGTTTTTAATAATATTTAATTATGATCACAATATTAATATATATCGTCTAGTTACCATTATAAATTCATAAGGTTTGTTAAGATTGGACCATATAAATACTTTTGACTGCTTTCCAGATTATGACATGACCTTAGCTTAAATCTCATCATGGTGGTATCTTGGTGTCTTTCAGCAAGGAGAAGAAATTAATGAATAATTGAGAAAGAAAGAGAGAGGGGGGACCCTAGAGTCTTGAGTGATGATATTGTTGAAGCTGTATGGTGATGTTATGCTCTCAAAGTTGAGGATTGGTGAAGAAGATGCCAGGCTCCAATGGTGACATGCGGATATTTCAATCTGAACCATGCTGCCAGCACTGCAAAAACCCAAAAAAAAGTTTATTTTTTTAATTATGAGTGATGATACATGCAAAAAAAAAAAAAAAACTATATAAAATATACACACTCTAACTCATCAAGTATTTGAGTGAAGAACGTTTCTTTGTAGAGCTCATTTGGAGCAGAGGGAGAGAGCTTCTCTGGTTGAGTGAATTTAGAAGGGAATCCCGCTATGGGCTTGGCAAATGGGATACCGAAGAACAGTACTAAAGAGAGGAGAGGAAATAATAGAGCTAAGAACCCAACAGCCATTATATATATGGTTTGTGTCTAGCTGTAGAGCGAGAAGAAATTAAACCTGGATTTTCAACTTCGATAAATGCAAGAGACAATGAGGGTGATCTTAAGAATCTACAACTCGAATAGAATACGCCATGGAGCTATAGGTTGACTGTGTTGGCTAACATGTTGAGAACCATCTTGTTGGACTCTTTACAAGGGGACTGAAAATGATGTGACATTTTAAATAGATTTTAAGATTGTTGTTTCTCTTTACTGTAACGATCTGATTTCTACAATAAATAAAACATGTATATAAATCAATAATTGAAAGAAAAATTAACTTTTAACATTTGTTAATATAAAATATACTTGAAGAAGTAGAAACAATTTATTATTTGTTCTCTTGTGCTAAGAGTGTGAGTGTGATTACAATATTGTTTCTCAAACATAATTTTTTACTCTGGTTAGCTCAACCAAGAATCGAATCAAAATTTGTTTGTTATTTTATATATAAATTTTGACTGAAAAAAATATAAAAGAGAAGAGTTTCAGAAAAACTAGAAGCTTTTTCTATTATCAAAACCATGTCAAAATTATCTTTTTTTTATAAGCAATTCTAACACTTAATTTTAACGGAATTTTTAAAACAAAAAGATATGATTTTCTAGTTTAAAAGGATATAACTCTATTTTAAGTTGGGTTTTAATAAGCACAACTTTTCATTCACGCTCTAATAATCCCTCGTATGAATGAAAGTTATTTGATCAAAATAAAATACAAAGTAGACAAAAAAAATTAGAGAGTAATAATAAAAAGTCACTGCATTAGACGAGGTAGCTTTTGGTCTTGAACCTTCCCTTGTAAAAACTATCATATTCATTTGGCTAACCAGTGAATATAACATCTTGGGTTGTTCAGTTTTTTGTGTGAAACTAGATAATAGATATCACATAGTTCATTTTCTTACAATTTTCATTCTCACGGTTGCGTTTATTTTAACTCTAAACACATCATGGTTTTAGTGAGTATTTTAAAGAATTTAGCATTTTTAATTTTCATAAAGATAGCCTCATTTCATACTCACATAGGTGATTATTATAAAAAGTATCCTACAATACTCCATTTAAATTTCCCAAGCTATAAGAATTATTAAAAACTTAGTTTATCCTGCATGTAGCACTTTTCATTATAAAAATAGATAAGAGTGCTACTACTTTTTTTTTCCTTTCTTTAAGTTTATTTTTTTTTCAGTTTCATCCTTCAATATTTATTTAATTGAAGATTGAGCTTCGCTATTTTTTAATTTGATTTCTATATAATTTTCACTGATTTTAAAATTGACTCGGATTATCTTGGTTTTTTTTTTAAGTTGCCTTTCTTTGTTAAATTTTGCTTTTTGAAAAGAGATTTTGTTTCTGAATTTAATTAATATATTAAATATAAGCATGAGATGCTAACTTCATGATATTTTGTTTGGTTTGCTATCTAGGTCCTTGCTCTTACAACATGTGCAACTTCTTTTAGTGTCGTCATGCAACCTTTCATAATGACATTTAAACCATCTAGGTGAACTCTTTCTTATAGTGAGACAGTGTCTATGGCAGAGTGATGATGAATCTTAAATGGACTTTTTTTCTTCTCCACTCATGTATGATATTAGCAGCTTATTTTTTGTAGTTAATTATTGTTGATTTTTTTTTCTGCTTTATTAACTGTTGATATCTTTTTTTAACCAAGCTTATTAAACTTACTCAAGTTAATGACCTGAGTCTCATTTTTTTCTTTTTCTTTAAAAACACTAGCGTCGCTTGAATATTTTTTTTAGTTAGAAAAAACTTGACCCACCCGCGGCGTAACACAAGCCCCCTATCTAGTTATCTTCTATGCTAAAAGAATTAGGGTAAAACCAATTTCCTACACTTTTTAAATGAAGAATGAAAGAGCTATTTTTTTCCTTCTAAATTCTATCTTTCATTTTTTTTCTGACTAAATCAATATTTTATTGCTTTTAAATTGGTCTTTATAATTTATTTCAGATTGTTTTATTATAAAAGTATCAAACAAACATATCAATATTTGGTTAGTGCTTAATTTTATGAGTATACATTCTATTATCATGACATTAAGTAAAAAAAAAATTATTAACAAAACAAAGTTGTTAAACTTGGTCGAGTCCATCGCGGGTTTGACAAGCTAAATCGTGAAGCGTGGATCGATCTAATATATTATTATCTTAATATATATATATATATAAATATTATCTTGATTTTTCTTAAAGTTAAACCATGTTTTTTTTACCAATCATCTAGGTTGTCTTAGAACCCATCAAGTTGATAGGGTCATATAGGGGCAATTCTCACATAGGTTAATTTTAAATTTAGGTTAGGTAAAGAGTCAGGTCGAAAGATTTTCAAGGTGACTCGCTGGGTCGAGCCCCTTTTCTTTTCCTTTTAAATATCATCTTTCAATTTTTTTTTCTTTTAATTGAATCCTTTTTTGTCTTTTTTTTTCAATTTTATCATTCAATATTTAGTTGATTTTGAATTAATCTTTATAATTTATTTATTTTTTCTTTTTATGAGTTAACATAGTCTTAAAATAAACATCCTAATATCTGATTGATACTTGATTTTGCAAATATGTATTTTTGTAATCAAATTATTAAGTGAAAATATATATAAAAAAAAATGTTAATTCTAGTGAAATCCATGACCTGAGTTGTTGGTTTGGAGAGTTAAGTTGTGAAATTTGAGTTAATCTAATACATTGCTGTTTCAATATTAAAAAAATCATCTTAATTTTTTTAAAGCAAAACATTTTTTTTTACTAATAATTCAAGATAATTATAAACTTGAACTAAATAAATAAATAGTAAAGGAAGGAAATTTCAAGATTAACATGCTGTATCAAATCGAATAATTGTGCCAAATAATTTCTTGTTGCTTAAAGATAATTATCTAAATTCAACCGCTTGAAGTTATTGAAACAAAAGGGTATTTGATTTCAGCTATAAGAAAAAGAAAGAAAAACCATTTTTTCTCCATTTTGTTGAATGCCCTGGTCTCCTTTCCCGATCTAGCATTCTATCGCACTTCATATCAAAGGGGCCCAAAGCTTCATGCCCACCCCCGAACCAGAACTCGAAGATAATTTATTACAAACAGATTACAACAAATGCCAAATTCAAAACACAACTTAAATAACTACAAGTTAAATTGTGTATTTTGAAAACATCAGTCCATCTAATTTTAAAATCATAATTCATTCATGATACATTCATCAAATTTGAATCATAAATGCATGAAAAGAAATAATGCCAAGAATCTAACCACCAAGCTCCGATACATGCATGTATAAATCTGTAACATGGTTACAAGAATTCTTATTCGAAAACACACTTATGCCACAACTTTTCTAGGAGTGCTGACGGGCGGCGGAGATCTCTTCTCTAGGCTTGTAGACGGCGTTCAGTATAATGCTGTCATTAAGGTGAGTTTATGTTGGATGGCAGAAAAGTGGCGAAGACGGTTGTTCCTCTGAAAATGGTTGTTTTGTATGGTGTTAGATTGGCAGTGAACACAGGCTATATGAATCAAAATGTTCGATGGTGTGATCTATGCTCTTAAGAACCCTATTGTATGACTCGATGAGTTTGGAGATGTTGCTGAAATTAAATATTCTTGACAGGTGCGCTAGTTTTAGTTCTTTACTCTCTAACACTCCCCTGAATGTTTGTAACCATGGTCTAATCATACCGGCAAGCAGCCATAGCTATGAGAAAATCAGGATTATGATATGTATCCAATCTCCATTTCTTGTCTAATCGCTTCTGACGTAAGTTTTATTGGTGCAGTAAGGAAAAGCTCATTGCCTCGAAGACGGATAATCTAATCAACAAAGGATCAAGATTATAAACAAACATGGGATTGGATATGGAACATGAGAAACTAAGATATTAATTTCTAACAATACAAGGACGAAGTTACAATTGGTCCATATAGTTTCTCCTTCTCTGTCACTTTACACCACCACAAGGGTACTTGGTATGCTGTCTGTATCGATCAAAAATCTCAAAAGTACACAAGCAAGGAGTAGTAATAGTGCAAGTCATCAAGACAAAAAAGAAAAAGAAAGCTCTCTCTTTTTTCCTCCTCAAAGCTCTCTCTCACTTCCTCTCATTCTTTCCCATTTCCCAATTCAAATCTCTCTCAAAACTACAGTATACTAGATCATCATCTATCTCTCTCTCTCTATTCATTTTTCACCCTTTCAAAAACTCTTGATTCATTCAATTTCAAATCTTTATCATTATCATTAGGCAATCCAAAGACCAATGAACCAGAACGGCAGCTCGTTGCTTAATTCTACCTTTTTTTAGCTCCCTTGTAAAGAGCCCAGGTTCAAAATCTTGAACTTTTTTAGCTACCAATCTCCAAATGAAGAGTAAAGCTCTTTACTTCTATTGACTCTTCAAATATTTTTCTTCCTGTTATTGCAAATTGGTGAGTGAGATCTATAAGGGGAGCATTTGATAATGCTAAGGCAAAAAGGAAGTGCCACAATGGAGGAATTGCTGCCTGGCAAGATAAGAAAAAGAGGGTGTTCCTCGTCAGCATCATCATCCTCATCAATAATTCAAAACTACAGATTCAAGAGAGCAATTTTGGTAGGTAAGAGGGGTGGATCCAGTACACCAGTGCCCACATGGAAGCTGATGGGGAAGAGGACCCCATCATCTACACTGAGGGCCACGGAGTCCTCACCGAAGTCAATAAATGGAAAGGGAAAGCAGCAGCATGCGCCAGTGTCAGCGAGGAAGCTGGCTGCTACCCTTTGGGAGATGAATGAGATGCCGTCGCCAAAAATGAAGGAGGAAATGGTGGAGGAGAGGAGGTTGAGGAAAGAGGGTAGAGGTAGAGAGAGGAGGTCGGTGCATTCAGGTTCTTTGCCTCCTCATTTGTCTGATCCTTCTCATAGTCCTGTTTCTGAGGTGAGTTTTTGTTTGATTATACGTTGTTATTGATTGATTTTTTTCATGTTTTGTTGGTGGGATGTTAGTCAAAAGTTTTATTCTTGGTTTCTTATATATGTTGCTTTTGATTAAGCAGAATGATGTGGAAGAAGGAAAAAAAGGAAAATTGGATTTGTTTGGGGTTTTTTTTTAAGAATTTGTTTAAGTGGAATTTGATTGTTAGGTAAGAAAAGTGGGGGAATTTGAAACGGTTTGAGCCTTGGAATCTTAAGCCATGTGTTAGTTTGGTTTCTATAAGGTGAGTGGTGATTATATTAGGTTTGGTATTGTGGGTCTCTCTAATTAATGTAAAGCTTTATGTTTGATCTTGGCTGATTGTATTTCTTAATATAACAATGATTGAATCTTCTTTGTTTGAAAAGTTAGTTGTTTATATTGGTTGTGGATGAACATAAGAATTTTAGTAGAACGCTGATGGTGTTTTGCAGTGTGTCATTTGTTTTTTCTATTTTAGCTTTCTCAAATTGAAATCTTGCATTGCTTTTGAATTGTGGCTTTATAATTTCAAACGTAATTCAATAACATCTAAATATAGAGCAAACAACTGGAACTGATATGGAGATTTGAAGGCCTTGAAGCTGCTGCCTCTATATCCAAGCTAGTTTTGCTTAAATGTGGTGCTGTTGTTTGAAATCATCGTTTTGCAGAGGATTGATCGATCTGGAACTGGCAGTCGCCATAGAAGAACATCATCGATTTCTCAGAGGCTTAGGCTTATGGACCAGAGCATTGGAGCATTTGATTCTGTTAGCAATGCCAGTTTAATGGAGGTACGCCCAATTAATAATGCCAGTCCTTTAGAGATGTTATAATGTGTCTTGGAAAGCAAGATTGTATGCTTTTACTGTTTTTTTGGGTCAGGAATTATACTTTCCAGTAGTTTGAATTGGAATCCTGTTATGCAATTGTCCATGTTGGGCATGTAATCTAATATCCTACAAATAGATGATGAGTTGTATCTCTTACTTTTCTTTTTTAAACAAAACTTGAGATTGTTAATTTATCACTAGTCTTCCCATGCATTGTTCAGTTTTGAATGCTACTTGTATTAAAACACAACAGCAAGGAAATTGCAGTTACCATTTCTCTTATGATGCAGATTGAGACTAGATCTCGAGCCCAAACTCCTAGTGGATCTACTGTTGGAGTCAGACCTCGTCTGAAGGATGTTAGTAATGCTCTGACTACATCAAAGGAACTGCTTAAAATTATCAACCGTGTATGGGGCAATGAAGATAGGCCCTCATCAAGCATGTCTCTCATCTCCGCCTTACATGCTGAGCTTGAGAGGGCTCGTTTGCAGGTCAACCACCTTATCCAAGAACAGCGCTCTGACCAGAATGAGATAAACTATCTAATGAAGTGCTTTGCTGAAGAAAAGGCAGCATGGAAAAACAAGGAGCAGAAGGTGGTTGAAGCTGCTATTGAGTCCATTGCAGGAGAACTTGATGTAGAGAAGAAGCTGAGGAGACGGTTTGAGAGCTTGAACAAGAAGCTTGGGAAGGAACTGGCTGAGACTAAGGCATCTTTATTGAAGGCAGTGAAAGAACTTGAAAGTGAGAAGAGAGCAAGAGCTGTAATGGAGCAAGTATGTGATGAACTAGCCAGGGATTTTGGTGATGATAAAGCTGAAGTTGAAGAACTGAAGAGGGAATCTGCAAAACTTTGTGAAGAGGTTGAAAAGGAAAGGGAGATGATGCAGTTAGCTGACGTGTTGCGTGAGGAGAGAGTCCACATGAAACTTTCAGAAGCTAAATATCAGCTTGAGGAGAAAAATGCAGCTGTTGATAAACTTCGGAATCAGCTTGAAGCTTTTCTTGGAACCAAAAGAAATAAAGAAAAAGGGCGCTGTTCTAGTCATATAAATGATGAAGAGATAGCTGCTTGCTTGAGTAAAAATCGTTTTGTTTCCCATCGGAGTGAAGTAAATGAGGAGGATGGAGAAGTAGATGATAGGGTAGTATGCGAAGAAGGCTCTGCCGAAAGTGATCTTCATTCTATAGAATTGAATATGGATAACAATAACAAAAGCTACAAGTGGACTTATCCTTCTGGAACACCTCGTGATTTGAGAAAGGCAGCAATGGATGAAGAAGACATCAAAGGGAGGAATTCTACCTCTAGCAAATTACCCCGGAGAAGCAGTTCTCTGCAAAGAAGTGTGTCAGATGGAGTGGAATGGGGCATCCAAAATGAGAAGGTCCCGTTTCCAGGAGACGGGATAGATTGGGGGAGGTTTTCTGAACTGGAGAGGCAAGGGCAAGGAAAAGGTTATGGAGATGAAATGCATGGACATCAATCAATGAAGGGTCTTAGGGACTACTTGTTGTCTGTTTCTAGGTTAGATTCTCCAAGAGGGTATGCTAGCCCCATGCGACAAGTAGGACAGCTGCGGTCCTCACGAGAGCCCAATCTAGCTCAAGAGAGACCTCCTGTGATACCAGGAAATGTTTCGAAGTCAAGGCTATCAGATGCCAAAGCTGAAGGCGTGAATTTAAGAAAATCCAAATGGTGAGCTATGCAGAGTAGTTTTCAGGCAAGGCTGGTTAGATACCTGATGCAAGAAGAATATTATAGTGAGAATTAATCCCCGGCTTGCCGTTCTAGAATCACTGAAGTTGCAGCAATCGCTGCTCAACATTCACTGAACTGTTGTCAATTTTTAAGAATGCTTGTGCCTATAGAGTTCTTTTAGAAAAAAAATGATGGTTGTCATTCGGCCAAGTGACTCGTACAAAAACTTCTGGCATAACTTACGTCGACATGCCAGAAGCATCAAAATATAGTTGCTGATATGTAACCTTTGTTTTCCTTTTCTCCTCGGCAGCTTCTTTACCTGCCTTGACCATTTCTGAAATGACACCAGCCTCTCATGTTATTAAGAATTTGCATAGCCCTAAATACACTTTCTTGCGAGGAACTTTGGAAGAGATCGGCATGGAATTTGTATGGCGTCAGCTTAAATTATGATGCATGTACGTGATCACTTTGCACCTGCTAAAGCATGCATTTACTTTATTTTGCGTCAAATCAGAGCCAAGAGCGGTGAGTTCAGTTAAATTTTGAGGCAGAAAGTAGCCAGGCAATCATGAAGTTCGGTTGTCAGAATAAAAAGCAGCCACAGGATGGGTGCAGTCCAGGAAATCACGCCTCTCCCAAACAGCTTTCGTGTCCCCAGGGCATTCATCATGAATCAACTCTTTCTAGATTCAGCTGTTTGATGATTATCTGTTATGAGTTTGTTCGGAAACATGGCTGACTATGTTTTTTATATATATATTTTTTAAATTAACTTTTTATATTTTTAAATCATTTTGATCAAACCATTCAAATCAATATTAGCAACTTTTCATCACATTGCGCCAAGTATATTCGGCCAAACGCGACATTCTAATTTAACCTGGGACCTACCCTGTGCATCAAAATTGCCCAGAAAGGATATTACACAACACATTCAGTTTCTCTGAACCTAGTTATTTAGGTCGGCAGATAAGTCTTGCACTGCACCGTGTACCCATGGAAAACTGGTAATAAGCAAATTCTAGTCATTCCCATTAGCAAGACTAGGAAAGGTTATTCTAGAACTAACATGTTCTTCACTGCTACGTCACCCTGAAAGCTCTTCAAGAGCTTTAGTTTTCATTTCTGCTGCAAAAAAACTGGGTTCTGATCCGTTTGCAGCCACACTGATATGGTTCTTATCGACACCACTCTCAATTCCGCCATATTGTGTCTTTGCTAGAATGATATGTCCAAGGTCTGCAATAGTGGATTGAAGATAATGATTAGAGTTCCGTAAAACATGGCAAGAAAGAGAAGATAATAGTTCCGTAAAACATGGCAAGAAAGAGAAGATAATATTTTGGCTAATCAGTTCAACATAAATCAGGTCTAAGACCTGTTACAGGAACAGAGGTGCTAAACATTTACATTTCGGACCAATTAAACAATTATGTAGATAAATACTAAGTGAAATGAATCAATACCTAGATCAGCTGAGATAAGGCATTCTCCTTGGTAATCAGGACCAGCCAGGATGTTCCCTGATGGTGAAATGATAACACTACCTCCAGCGCATGTGATGTCATCTAAGGATGCATCACCATTTATATTCCCAGGTGGCAAAGGATAATCTCTCCTCCTACAAAATTGATTTGCAGAAAGAACAAAGCAACTACCTTCCAGGGCAATGTGGGTCATTGATGCTCTCCATATTTCTCCTGCGTCAGCTGTAGGTGCACAATATATTTCCACACCTATATTTATGGTACAAAACAGATTTAATGAAAGATCGAAGAGCTCCAATTGGAAGGGAAAAGGCATAAAAGAATGATTGAGTGGCAAAATATAGAACGCAATTTGTCAACTTTGTAACGCAGAAAGAAATGGAAGCTCCAATACTAAATAACAGGAGAACTTTTAAAGTAACAAGGAGACGAGGAGTACCTTTATCATATAACTCTGTTCTCAGAAGTGGTAATCTATTGTCCCAACAGATGAGGCCACCAATTTTTCCGATTGAGGTCTCATATGTTGGCAGTGTGGATTTCTCTCCAGAACGCCACAGTGCACTACTTTCTGATGCCGTTTGTATTAGCTTGCGGTGCTGTCCAAGACACTTTCCCAGGGAATCAAAGAACAGCATTGTACTATAGAGATAACATCCAGCTCTCTCCACCACTCCCATTACTAAGTGGACTTTATATTTACCAGCAAATTTTGCAAGTTTGTCAACTTCAGGACCTGCAAATCCGCATGTCCAAACAAAATGAAGAATTAGAATTATAAGCTCAAAACCTAGAAGCTTGACTATTTATTAGGTCAGCTTGTTTTCAGCTTCGGCAGCTGCCTCAATTCAACACTAAAAAAAAAAAAATCAAATCGCAATGACATGATCAACAATCAACCCACCTATTTTTTTATTTCCTTTTCCACTTATGTTAAACAATTTCTGGAGCATGACAAGAAAACACCGTTGTGTCCTATAACTAAGTTCTTGTTCTGCTAGAAAAAGTAGTTGGCTGGCAGATAAGGCACAGATTGGCAGAGATTACAGAAAGTAAAGGGCTTTGTGATCAAAAGGCGCTCTCACCAGGCACTTCAATAGCTGAGGCATAGTACTTCTGCAAATCACCATCTGTTTCAGGTGAATTTGTAGCATCAAGCTTCACACACGTAGGATAACCACCTACAAATGCCTCTGGAAACACAAGTAATTGTGACCCATATGCAGCCGCACCAGCAATCAATCTCTCTGCTTTTTCTGCTTATCCAAGAAAAAAAGAAGAGAGTTGCAAACATAAAACAAAGCATTCTTTATCAAATTACAAAATAAAAAGAGAGACAATGCGCAAGCATAGTTCAACATAAAAGACACAAAATTATGAAACTCAAAAAACGACAGCTCCAGGTACCCAATGTTGCCGGAGTGTCAAAAAACACTGTCGAAGCCTGAACCACCGTTGCCTTCACCGGAGACCTCGCTGCCGGAACACCACCTGCGGTTGGGAGAAAATCATAAGCAGGCATATCACCATCTGGGCTCGCCATGCAAGCGGGTTTTGGAACCGAGTCATGTTCAACGGAGCCCGTTTTGGGAATGGGGCCAGTCTTGGATGATTTAGTTTTAGTGGGTGTCTCGGGGACGGGAATAAGATCGGGTCGGACATGGCGGACGAGCCAAAGAATGGCTTCATCGCTGGAGCCGAGACCCAGTTCATCTTTGATGCGGTAAATGGCAGGGCTACAGATGGCGGGCATACGGATACGAACCTTTTTAGCCTGTGACTGTGCTACGATGAGAGGACGGGGTCCTCGCTTCTTTACTTGCTTAGCCTCTGCATTTTTTGTGAATTCTTCCTCCATGAAAGACCGGCAAGTTTTACTTCAGCAGTACTTTTGACTATTCCTTTTGAGTGAGTATGAACTATGTCGTATGACGCAGATACAAATGCTGTCTGTTGGAAAACTATTCCTCTTTTCCATTTTTATATTGTGGGGGAAGGGTGTTGGAGTCTAGGTCCCTCGTTTGGTGTCTTTGGTGCTGGGTACCAAGGTGCACTATGTTTTATCCTCTTTTTTTTTTAAGAGAGATTGGGCATTGTGTTGCACTATTGTGCACGTCTGGAAGCAGATTATTGGGTTGGTTAAGGGGTTTGGTCTGTTTGATCTACCTTTTTAGTCTTTTGCATGTTAGGTGCTTGACGAAGATTTGGAGAGAAGTTTCTTTTCTTTTCTTTTTTTAAAGATGTTTGCTCAATTCTAAGCTTGTTGCATGCTCAGACTTCAGTTTCTTTTTTTCGGGTTTTGAAAGCTGGTCTGGTAAGGGGTTCTGATTGTTTTAGACTGTCTTTTTCTCTTCAGGTAAGGCGTGTTTTACGAAGATTTTGAGAGATGTTTTTTTCTTTTTTGAAGATATTTGTTGGGTTTCATGCTTGGTGTGTGCTGAGACTTTGATTCCTTCTTAGGTTTCAAGTTGTTCTTACAAAAGGACATGTTCATCGCATGTTGTTTGCGGGAGTGATTGATGGAAGGAACTCTGGTGGGCAATGTCTTTGTGTTTGTTCTTCCTTTTGAGATGTTGCTTTGGTGCCTTGATTTGTTTTTTCTTCCTTTCTTTTTTGCTTTGTTGGAGCATATTGATTTGTTTTTTCTTCCTTTCTTTTTTGATTTGTTGGAGCATATGAAATTTTGTTCTTAACTGAGTTTCTGCTGTTCTATCTACAGGGTTTTGACACATAAATCGAAGCCTTCATTGGTTCGAACCAAGTGAGTCCATTACTACTGTTGTGGTTGCTTTAGGTCTTCTCTTTCTACTTATATATATATATATCTTCTTTGATATTTGTGTTTCTATTGGAAATTGGGCGTCCTTTCTCACCACTCATCCATAATTATTGACAAAATAGATGGAGTTCATCTGGTAGGCTTCCTTCTCTTAAATTATACGTACTCCTCCCTTTGTAAAGCACGTTTTCATCTTATTTCCTTTTTTCCCCTTTGTTCGCCATACTTCCTATTCTTCGATTGTGGATGATTGCTTGATTTGGATTCTTTTCTCCTGTCATTTTTCGTTGGATTTTTTGTTGTTCCCAGCCCCAGCAGACCATGCACTTCTTCTCCTTATATCTTCTTTGTGCTTTCCTTCTATGTTTTTTCATTGGATTTTGTTGTGATAGGTTCTGCAACTCTTCTTTTGGGTTTTTGCAGGGCATCTTCTCTCTTTATTTTCTAGCATTTGTTTACGTTCTGTGTATGTTATTTGTATTTTTTCTCTCTCTATGGAATTGGGTTCTAAGCTTGATCATCTAACCTCCCATGCATGTGCTGAAATTTTTTAACTGTTAGGTGCAAATTCTTAAATTTCGCTTCTTTTATGGGTTTCTTGATAAAGGTTACATGATCTGTTTCATTGGTGACACAACGTGTGTTTAATATTTCCTCTCCTTGCAAGGAGGTTTTTATCAATGCCATATCTGCACATTCCATATATATAACTCATTGTCCAGTTATTAGAAACTCATGTTTAGGAATTATTCTTGGTTACCATTTGTTTAGGCTTTATTCTTGGATCATGTCTCTTTTCCCTGTATTATATACCAGTTGTAAAGCATGAATAATATACAAAACAGAACAATATTCTTTGAATTTTTACATCGTATCAGAGCAGATTGTCTCTATATACGTTTTTCATTCTCTATATACGTCCTTCATCATCCTCAGATCTTCATTCTACTACATATCTTCTTCTTGTAGTCATGTCTAATATCACACCTCAGGAAGTTTTCTCTTTAACATTTTCATCAATTCCTGATGTATCATCTCCATATTTTTTCATTTTGCTGATCACCCAGGTTCATCCTGGTTTCCATTCTTTTTAATGGTGACAATTACCTTACCTGGAAGTGAGCCATGAAAATGGCATTGAACGCCAAAGACAAATTGAGTTTTGTTAATGATACTCTCTCCAAACCAACATCTTCCACAACAGAAATTCAATTGTGGGAACGCTGTAGTGACATGGTTTTATCATGGATTCTCAACTCCATTGATAAATCCATTGTTAATAGTCTGATTTATCATGATTGTCCTCGTGATGTATGGCTTGATTTTAAAGATTATTTCTCTCAAAGCAACAATCCCAGGATTTTCAAATTGAAGCGTGACGTTGCTACCCTCATCCAAGGTTCTATGACCATTCCTGCATATTTCACTACACTTAAGGGTTACTAGGATGAGCTTGCAATGCTCACTCCTGCACCAAAATGCACTTTTAGTGTCTTAAAAGAATTAACTCATATGCAAGATATTGAGCGGGTTTTTTCAGTTCTTAATGGGATTATATGATTCTTATACTCCAATTCGTAGCCAGATTTTGGCTATGGATTATTTACCTCTTGTCACCAAAGTATATTCAATTCTGTATCAAGAAGAGAAACAACATCTCCTGTATATCTCTAGTATTCCAACAGAATCTGTTATCATGGCAACTCCTCGCCTTATCGTACATCATTCTGATAATAAAGGAAGAGGATGTGGTTGTCCAAAATGCGACCACTGTGATCGTGATGGTCACTGGAAATCCAACTGTTACAAGATGCATGGTTACCCCAAGAACAAGCCTCAATACCGTGAAGCATCTAATGGACATCCTGGCTCATCAATGGCAGTGAATAATGCCATCAGTTCTTCAGCCTCTTCTGAGATTAATATTCCCGGCCTCGCTAGTGACCAATGCTTTCGCCTCTTGGATCTTCTGTCACCAGTGAATAATTTGGTTTTGAACACCAATTCTGCCAACTTTGTTGGTAATCTTGCTTCTTGCAATTATGCTTCTTTTTCTAATCATGAATGGATTGTTGATTCAGGTACCTTAGATCATATAACTTTGAATTTATTATCCCTTAATAATGTTCAATCTCTACACCAACCATGTCCCATTAAACTTCCAAATGGTAATGTTGTTTCTATAACTCATACTGGCACATTACATATTTCACCCGATATCTCCCTTTCTAATGTTCTATATGTACCTTCTTTTAAATTTAATTTATTGTCTATTAGCGAACTCACCACAACTCTCAATTGTGTTGCCATATTGTTTTCTACATTTTGTGTTTTTCAGGACCTATCAACGAGGAAGAGATTGGAATGGGTGAAGTACGCGATGGACTTTATCACTATAAGCCTTTCTCTACCTCTGTCTTCCATTCTCAAAACATCCCTGATTCCACTATTTGGCATCAACGACTTGGTCATCCATCTAATTCATGTATTCCAAAAACTTTATGTGTTTCTAATCAACATTTGGCTTGTGATATATATGCTAGAGCAAAACACACTCGTTTACCTTTTTCTTTGAATACAAATAAAAACACATTTTGTTTCAATCGAATTTCTTGTGATATATGGGGTGGTTATCCTACTGCATCACATTCAGGAGCCCATTATTTTTTAACCATCGTGGATGATTTCTCGCGTACAATATGGGTCTATCTCATGCACATGAAATCTAATACGTTTGCTTGCCTTATAAATTTTTTTGCCATGGTTAAAACTCAATTTAATTGCATTATTTGCCATATGCGCATTAATAATGATCAAGAATTTATGTCCAATAAACTCCAAACTTTTTTCCATGATCATGGCATTCTTCACGAACGCACATGTGTAGATACACCACAACAAAATGGTGTTGCCGAACGGAAACATCGCCATCTACTTAATGTGGCCCGGTGTTTACGTTTTCAAGCTAATCTTCCCATCTCAATCTTGGGAGAATGTATTCTCACAACCACTTATTTAATTAACCGAACTCCTTCCCCTAGCCTGAAACATAAGTCCTCATATGAGCTCCTCTTTAAAAAACCACCATCATATATACATTCACGAGAGTTTGGGAGAGTTTGGTTGCTTATGCTATGCCCAAACTCCTCGTCAACATCAAGATAAATTCTCTCCTCGTGCCTCACGTTGTGTTTTTTGAGGTTATCCTACCAACCATAAAGCTTATCGTGTATATGATCTAGAACATCACAAGATCTTAATCTCCCGTGACGTTACTTTTAAAGAGCATAATTTTCCTTACCACCTCATGCCTCCAACTCCTGCAACTACTCCAGTTCTTTCGTTTCCAATTCCTGATATTCCTTCCTCATCTAGTTTACCAACATCATCACCTTCCTCTTCCATACTTCCTCCCTTACCACTTACATCACCATCTCCTCCTCCTTTATCACCTCAAGATCCTCATCCCTTACCACCTCAAGATCCCATTTCACGACCAAAACGACCTACTACACGCCCACCTTACCTCAATGATTACATCTACTCTTCTCTTTCAAAGTCCCTCACGGCTTCTCCTGTTCCACGATCTTCTTCGGGTACTGCTCATTGTCTCTCTTCTTTTTTATCTTATCATCATTTTTCTAACCATCATCTAGCTTTTCTTTCTGCATTATCTCAACATCCCGACCCCACCTCATATTCTCAAGCTGTGCGCCATCCTTATTAGCGCAATACCATGGTAGCTGAAATTCAAGCCTTAGAAGCAAACCATACTTGGATTCTTCAACCTCTTCTGCCTAGCAAAAAACCCATTGGTGTAAATGGGTGTTCAAAACCAAATTTCAGGCTGATGGATCCATAAAACGCCACAAAGCTCGCTTAGTGGCTAAGGGATATACTCAGATAGAAGGTTTGTATTATCATGACACTTTTGCTCCTGTTGCTAAAATCGTTACTGTTAGATGTATTCTTGTAGTTGCCGCAGCTCGACAATGGCATCTTTTCCAGTTGGACGTTAACAATGCCTTCTTACGGTAATCTTGATGAGGAAGTTTATATGTCTCCTCCACCAGGTTATTCCACACCAACATCGACTCAAGTTTGTCATCTTCAGAAATCCATCTATGGCCTCAAGCAAGCATCTCGCAATTGGTTATTTAAATTATACTATGTTTTGCTTGTTATGGGTTTCATCCAATCTCAGGCTGATCACTCACTCTTCAAACTCTCTCAGGGTCAGTCTTCCACTTTCATATTGGTTTATGTTGATGACATTCTTATAGCAGGTAATGATCTCTCTTCCATTAACAACTTCAAAACCATGCTCGCTCATCACTTTCAAATCAAGGATCTTGGCAAATTAAAATACTTTCTTGGACTAGAGGTTGCTTATTTTCCCATTAGTATATTCCTGAATCAACGCAAATATGCTCTTGACATCCTTGCTGACAATGGCCATCTTGGTACTCGTCCCACTACTTTTCCCATGGAACAAAATCTGAAGCTTAACGATGTTGATGGTGATCTCCTTCCTGATCCAAGCTCTTTTCAGCGACTTGTTGGGCGTCTCATCTATCTCACCATCACCCATCCTGACATCGTGTTTCCAGTCAACATTCTGAGCCAATTTATGCATCAACCGCGACAACCCCATTATGATGTTGTTGTCCGTCTTCTTCATTATATTAAATTCACTCCAGGCCAGGGCTTATTCTTTCCTACTTCCAACAATCTTCAAGTCTCAGCTTACTCTGATTCAGACTGGGCTAGTTGTCCACTCACTCGCAGATCCACCATAGGTTTTTTCATTCAGCTTGGCACCAGTCCTATTTCCTGGCGCACTAAAAAGCAATAGACTGTCTCTCGTTCTTCTGCTGAAGCTGAGTATCGAGCTCTTGCATCCACTACTTGTGAACTCACATGGCTTAAGACACTCCTTCATGATCTCGACGTTCACCATTCCAAACCCATGATCTTATACTGTGACAACCAAGCGGCTCTTCACATTGCTCAGAACCCTGTTTTCCACGAGCGTACAAAACATATAGAAATTGACTGTCATGTTGTTTGTAAGAAGTTACAATCCGGCCTTATCACCACTAGACACATACTAACCTCCAATCAGCTTGTATATATTTTCACCAAAGCTTTATGACGAGACCACTTCCAAATATTATCATGCAAGTTGGGCATTACGGATCTCCATGCTCCAACTTGAGGGGGAGCATCAACGCCTTATCTGCACATTCCATATATAACTCATTGTCCAGTTATTAGAAACTTATGTTTAGGAATTATTCTCAGTTAGCAATTGTTTAGGCTTTATTTTTGGATCATGTCTCTTTTCCTTGTATTATATACCAGTTGTAAAGCATGAATAATATACAGAATAGAACAATATTCTTTGAATTTTTATAATTTTCTTGGAGTTATATAGCCAAGTAGGTCTGTTGACTTTAATTTTTTTAATAATTTTGTCTTTTTTCCTCTCTCTTGTTTGTTCTTCCGTAAGGTATGTTTCTCTTCATTATCTTTGCTTATAGTTAGTTTTGGCAATTTATTTTAAAATTTGTCAGTTACATTACTTTACTTCATCAACATCCACCCATAAACATTTTGAAGTATATTGACATCTAGACAATAATTGTTGGTTGTTCTCGAGGAATTGTCAAGTTCATCTCTTTATTTTAGTAGTGTAATATTATGGAACAACTAAGTCTCGATAATATCCAAATTTAAATAGGTGATTGCCTCCCAACAAAATAAGTTATGCTCAAGATTGTAAGGAGCTGCAAAATATAATAAAAACAGTGTCAAAACATGTACTTAGATTTTTTTTTCTTTTTTCTTTTTCTTCTTCTACATCCCATGTTGCCAATTGTATGTTTAGTAATGTAACCATGTGATCAGAGGGTTCACATCAGCTTGGTTCTATTTACCAGGTTATATTTTTTGTTTTTTCTATTCCGTGTGTTGAAACTCAATATTTCCAATCTCCATATATTCATCTAGAATTGCAGCAACAATTATTTTTACAAAAAAAAAAGTTAATTTGTTTTCATTATTTTCATTGCATATATTAGTAACATAAAATGTCGAAAAAACAAAGTTGTTCAAACAAAGACGTTATAGATTATGTTGCAAAAAATAAAAGAAGATGAAATTGAACCATATCAGAATTACTTGACAATTGATATTCTACTTATTTGGACTCTAATTGCATTATATATCAAATTTGAGGTCATTTGAACACTAACTGGTTTGCGTCAACTATTAAAACTTGCTTTGCTACTATTATAATCGATAAGGCAGTATGCTAAAGTGTTATTTGAGATACTTGGGTGTCAATCAAGTCATTTTCATAATATATTTTTTTTATTTTTTTTCGTGTCCTAAAAAACATCTATATCTCGTACGAATTCACTTGCTACTTCTGAAATTGTAATTGTATATATTTTTTACTTCTTGAGTTACTATACATATTTGGATTGCACTATTATGCCGTTCTATTTGATTGTGTTGAATTTTAGAGTGAAAAACCCAATTAAGTGAAACACAAGATAAATGTAAACACGTGAGGGAGTGAATGAAGAAATAATTATTTATTTATCACTAAAGTATCTTGTAGATTTGAAGATGTAGGATAACACCAACAAAAATCAAAAGGTTGAACATATTAATATGGAATATTGAGTATATGATTGAGAAAAGAAAGAGATGTGATGCTAAAATTGATGGTTTGAGAAACAGGGCTGGTTAGAGTGGAAATATTATTAGGAGGCATGAAAGGTGTGCTAATCCTAATGATGACGATGATTTTGATGGGATGAGTGATGAGAATTTTGATGGTGTGTCTTTAGGCCATGGAGATCAATTTGGGAAGCCTAGAAACCATAGGTATGGAGGAGCTATGAGAGATAGACAGTTCAGCAAAGGAGATGATTTGGATAATTTTGGGTACCATGATGGAGTAGATAGAATTTAGGTAGTACTAAGATGAAAATTCTTTTGTTTCAATGGAAAAACGATCCTAAAACATATTTGGAGTGAGAGAAGAAGATGGAGCTTTTAACCATGATGTTTTGAATAAACTTATATTTTGTGTGATGCAACACTTTTCTTTTGTTGGGATAAGGAACAAATTTAATTTATCAATATATAATTGACCTTGTGACATTTTCCTTATATTTTCCATTGATGAATTGATATTCATTGGATAGAGGTTTATTCTAATAGTGTTGGTGCCTTGATTCAAGTGATCTCTATCTCACGCTCCTATCAAATCTGATTCTTTGGCTTTTCAAGATTTTTCTTTCTTGCATGTGGGTTATGTGACTACATGATCATATGGTTCGTATCATTAATCTTGTATACCAATTAAGTTGAAGAAACAAGGAAAATAAACAAACCAAAAAGATCAAAACTATCCTAAATTTTGGATTATTCTGAACTTATAGTTCTTAAATTTTAATATTTTTATTTAAGTACCTAGAATCACTATTTTTTGATTAATTTTTATCATAAGTGATAGTGTAATAACATTTTGAAGAAGTAAAATGGCAAGCTCTTTTTTTTAAAAAAAAAAAATGTGTTACAGTTTTTTAAAGAGATTTGGCCATAAGATTTTTTCAAATTTCCTTTTTGGTCTCTTTAATTTAACATTTATATATTTTAGTTTAAAACTTTATTTTATACATGTTGAAGTCTTTGAATTTGAGAGAGAAGAGAAAAAGGAGAGAGAGAGAGTCACCATAAAAATTATGAAGGAAAGAGAAAGTTGTTGATTGGTCAAATTTCGACAATAAAAAATAATGATTTCGGTGTTAATGAGTCCCATTTGACGATGAAAGTCCCATTAAGATCTTTTTAATCCTTTATCTTGTCTGAAAAAGTAGATCGAGATTGAGAGATAATGTTTTTCCAATTTGATTTTGTATTTTTAAACTGTTTTTTTTTTTTTTAGTGTTTTAGGTTGATAAATTGATTTTATAAGGTTCTAAGAGTTTTTATTAGGTGTTTTTAAGTGAAAATAAATTAAAAATAGATTTTTAGGTAAAAAAAATGATTTTTCAATCACCTATGTTGTGGCCGGATTCTAAGAAGGGTCACGACACGTCGTCTACCACTATAGATGTTGTGTTTTGTTCTTTCTTTTTAAAAAAATTCGGGCACACAGTTCTAGCTCGTGGGGTTGTTTTTAAAAGGCCCATGAGCCTGACCTATTTTTTTCTTTTGGTTATCAATGATTTTTGTTGCATATTGATTGCATGCGTGGGGATGCTCATTTTTTGTTCTTTAAAGAACTGAATTTGACTTATCGAAGAATAATTATCTTCATAGCTTCTTTTTTATATTTTTAGTTCACGATTCGCTAATCATTAAATGAAACTTTATTCTAATAATATTGATATTTTAGTTTAAATGATATAAGTGTCATATTTTTTATCAAATTTGATTTTTGACTTTTTTCAAGTTTGTATTAGTCTTAATTGTGGGGTTAAGGGATCAATATCCACGTTTCACATATTTTCATTACAATTAAAATTTGAAAATGCACTTATCTTGCACAGTATCGAATACATTCGAGATATCAAAATATATACACTTTCCATAATGACAAAACGGCACTAAATTGATGTTTCCTTACCGTTTATTTTAACGACGTTCTTCATAAAAGAAATAACAAGTGAGCATAAACAGGTTCCTACTGTGTGTCAATAGCATGGCGATCCAAGTAAGAAATGGCAACTGCAGCATGGAAAGCTGCTCCAATAGAAAGGACCTCCTCATCTATAACAAAGTACGGGGAATGCAATCTCTTCACTGATTTCACTGTTTCATTCTTTGTTCCAATAAAGAAAAATGCAGCTTTCATCTTCTGTGTATAAAAGCTGAAATCCTCTGCTCCCATGGTCATTGGGGCAAGAAGCACGTTAGATTCTCCAAGCAAAGCTTCCCCCACTTGTTTGGCATGTTTGTACATGGCTTCATCATTTACAGTGGATGGGTAAGGCCTCATTGTTTCTTCCATGAAATCTAAAGAAGCAGTACACTGGTGAACAGCTGCTTGCATCTCTACAATCTGTTGGCGACGTAATGTTTTCATTAATGTTCATCTCAAATTAAATAAGTAGCTACTAAGAAATTAAGAAGTCTTAACCCTTGCTTAAAAGAAAATTTCTAATATTGTCTACACTCTTTGAGTGGATGCGCATTTACTAAGTCTTTTTGTTAATTAGATTATTTGTTCCTTGAATCATTGAAACATGGTTACCTGCATTACCCTTTGCTGAAGAGAGACTAGACCTTCAGTAGTCATGCTCCGAATTGAGCCTCCGAATCTCACCGTCTCTGGGATTACGTTCCCAGCTTGGCCAGCCTCAACGAAACCGACCGAGACCACCTATACAGCGATGGAAATGGAAAAAACTTTGACATGAGGTATAACTATCCTTTACTGAAAAAGTTTCAGTAGATCATATCACAACATCAAGGACCGTATTGCTTGTTCCCCAGATCAATTGCACATCAATATTCACATATTTTGGAATCACCTAAGAATGGGGAAAAAAGTTAAAATGTTACCCTGGCATCAAGAGGGTCTGTTTCTCGAGAAACTATCTGTTGCAGAGCAAGAATGGCAAAAGAAGCAGCTACAACGGGATCTCTTGTATCCTGGGGACGAGCAGCATGTCCACCTTTCCCTTTAATTGTAGCTATAAACCTTCCCGAAGCAGCAAGCATTGGACCGGGTCTTGAATCAACTGTGCCAACAGGGATTTCTGGTGCTACATGCAGTCCAAAAATGCCTTGAAAGTTGTCAAGAGCGCCTTCTTTTAGCATATGGTAAGCACCGCCATAACTTTCTTCTCCAGGCTGGAAGACAAGCTTAACAGTTCCCTTGTGAAAAGATTTCAGAAGCATAAAAAATCAGTAAAATAAAGAGTGGATGAGAATCCTGAATGTTTGTGACTGTGCATATACCTTTAGTTCATCCTTCATGCGTTGAAGCAACTTAGCAGCTCCAAGTAGCATTGTTACATGAGCATCATGGCCACATGCATGCATTTTGCCATTGTTCTTGCTTTTATGCTCCCACTCTACCATTTCCTTACAAATGATCAGGCTGAAATAGATTACTTAACACTGTCTCTTAAGGTTTGGAAAGGTCTCAAACCAACAATTAGTGTTAGTTACTGGCCTATTAAGGGAAACTTTTGTGGGGAAATGACAACCGTACAGCAATTTTTTATCATGCAATGAAAACATAGAAATTATTAGATACTGCCCGTGTATTGCTCCGCCGTTCAAATAAAATGGGACCTAACATGATAAATATATGGAGGTTGCATTTGTATGGGTGGGGGAGCATCCACCATGAAACCATGCAATTTTGTTTCTTTCAAGTCCTTTTGTCCTTCCATATTCTTCCATAAACAGAATTAGAGGGGGGCAAGCAGTGACCCGGGCCTCTGCAAAACATTTTAAATTTTTTTATTTCATAGTAGTTAAATGTGTGGGACAATAATGGTCCATTCCTTTAATTTCTTTTACTTTATGCTTAGTTGCCCGAAGAAAGAATATACAGACACAGATGGACCTTTCCTTTACTTTATGCATAGTTGTATGTGGAAAGAGTAAAGAGACACGACTTTTCCCAATTCAATTGTCTTTGCCTCCCCTCGCTCTGTGGAGCCGGACACAGGGTAAAAAAAAAAATAGAAACAAGAATACAAATGCCGAGGCAGAGCCGCGTAAACTAATTTATCTTGAATCAAAACAAGGTAAACTAGTACCCCAAACTTAAAATTTATTTTTTTTTCCTGTTTTGTTTGTCAATAATTTAGTGTTTTTTTTCCTTAGTTCTGCTTTTATTTTTCTTTTAAATTTTCTTTTTTTAAGATATATTTTATTAGTTTGTTTGGATTATGTTTGGATTTTTTTTATGCTTTATGTATTCAATGTAAGTTTTTTAGGAACTAATAATTTCATTTTTTTTCTTTTTTTTAATATGTCAATTTTGCTTTTATATGTTAGTTTTGTGGGTTGTTTTTTTTTCAAGGTCCAATTTTTTTCACTAATACATTAGATATATTTTATAGGTTTTGTTTGGTTTATATATAAAAATTTATTTTTAGTTTTGGTTATTGCTTCGGTGCATATCATTTGTAGTTATTTTTAAAACAAGAAATAGTAAAAATTCATAATGCTTTGATTTTAGTATGAACAATGAATAAGATAAAAAGAATTTATTCTCTTTTTTTTAGAAAAAAGAGAAAAATTATTGATAACTCATAATATTGAAGTTATGGTTGAGCAGATACTTTAGTTTGCGAAGAACCTGCATTGATTAGTGAGTTGCTTCCTACTAGAATTGACATTGCTCATTTAATTCAAAATCCAATAAATCATCCTTAAATTTAGGAATACTAAGTTAATCAACATGATGAAATTCAAAAGAAATACTTTAATTTGGAGTCATATCAACCTTTGATATCTAAATATCTGTTGACTGGTAAAAAACACCATTGTCAATTTTAGTCTCATTGGTTCAAAAGTTTTCTATAGCTTGAATATTCAGAGAAAAATATTGCATTTTATTTCTCTTGCTATCTATTTCTAAGTATGTCATCTGAAAAGTCAGGATTAGACACATTCACTATTAAGGGATTTAATTATTGAAAGAAAGTCAATGATGGAGAATGATGTGATTTTTTGACTCATATAAGAAAAAATTCAAAATTCTCAGCTCATAAATTTGTTGTTAGGTGCTTGGAAACTTTGAAAAAATAGTCATGTCATATTGAGAATATAATTGAGAGGCAAACTTCTTAAAAAATTCTAAATAATCGATTGCATATTAAATATTGTCTATTGGTTTAAATTTCAAGCATGTGATTTTGAAGAACATAATGAATAGCTAGAATAAAAAGACTAGGGTAATTTTTCTTGAAATAGTGAAACTTTTAACATCATACAATGAACAAATAGATGCTCTTGTTTTGAGTAATACTTCACAAAATGCTAAATACACCTCACATCAAATTCAAAATTAAATTTTACATGTTTTTGTTACAAATGTTCAATTTTCAATTCGTCATGAAATCGGTGATATAATTTATTTTTTAATTGTTGATGAAGTTAAAGATAAATCTAAAAGCAAACAAATAGCTCTTGTTACTAGGTTTGTTGATAAAAGTGGATTTATATGAGAATGATTTTTTTGATATAATTTATGTCAAAAATACAATTGCTTCAACTCCTAAGGAAAAGATTTTTTTTATTTTATTTCATCGTAATCTTAATGTTCAAAATATTAGGGGTCAAAGGTATGATGGTGCTAGTAATTTATGTGGAGAGTGGAATGGTTTGCAAGCTTTTTTCATTAATGATTGTCTTTATGCATATTATTTACATTGCTTAGCTCGTCAATTACAATTGGCTCTTATTGTTGCAACTAAAGAAGTACTAATGTTCACACTTTCTTTCCGAATTTGATTTTTATTGTCAACACTCTTAATGCTTCTTTCCAGTGTCATGATGGATTACGGGCTTTTAAGCGAGATTGAAATAGCAAAAGAGATAATCAAGTAGGTGGTTTGCAACGACCTTGCGAGAGTAGATGAAGTTCACACTTCAAATTAATTTGCAATTTGAACATTACTTCAGATGGATCTACTTATTTTCAACGTGGTAATACAACTTTTGCATTTAAGTTGATAATGTCATTTGATTTTGCATTCATCTAACATATAATGAAGAATGTTAATGGGAATTATTGATGTGCTTTACCAAGCCTGGCAATAATAAAAATCTCAAGACATTTTAAATGTTATGCATTTGGTGACTACCACACATACTTTGATTTAAAAGTTAATCATGACGATTGAGAATTTATTTTAGAAGAAGTGACATCATTTTGTAAGAATGAAGACATTTAAATTCCTGATATGGATGCTTGTTTTTCTAATGTGGGATGATCTCGCCATTAAAAATATTTAGTTACAATTGAACATTACTATCGAGTTTATATATTTATAGCTACCATTGATCAACAACTGCAAAAGCTAAATTATAGATTCAATGAATATGGGACCAAGCTTCTTATGTTGAGCAAAACTTTGGATCCTAAAAATACCTACAAATTATTCAATGATGAAGATATATGCTTACTTATGGACATGTTCTATCCTGATGATTTTTCTAACCAAGAAAAAAATCATTTGAGATTTCAACTGCAACATTATGAGCTTGATGCACCTAATCATCCAAAGTTAAAGAATATGTCATTGACTACTGATTTATACGATTCGTTGAAACTTAAAAATCAATAATTTATCCACTTACTGACATGATGATTTTGCTTATTTTGACAATTCTTATTTCAACAACTATTGAACGAGTTTTTTCAACAATAAAGATTGTTAAAACAAGACTTTGTAATCGGATGGAAGATCCTTTCTTGCAAATTATCTTATTGTCTATATAGAAAAAAAAAATTGCTAAAAGATTTACATCTAATATGGTAATTGATGATTTCTATTTCATGAAAAAATAACGAGCACAATTAAAATAAAAATATAAGAATCTTTCTTTATTATTGTTTACTTTATTTCAAAATTTATCAAACATAAATAGTGCTTTGTTTTACCTAATGTTTCTTATATACTTTGTATATTTATATTTGGTAAGTATGAAGACCAACCAAATTAAAATAGTGGACATATTATGAAGATGAAATTAATTTTATAACTTTGACTTAATTTGATATTGCTCTAAACCTTTTATTTTATACAAAAATTATTATATATTTATTTATAGTAAATTCTTTGAATAAAACTAAATCATGCCTTTTTTTCATTTTTACAACTTATGTTAGATTAAAAAAAATATTCATTGTAAATTAATTTTTGGCTCTCCTAACAAATAATCCTACCTCCACCATTTTCCTTTCATGTTGCACCCAATTAAGACTATTGTGTGATTAACATTTTCTAGAGATTGAATAGCATTTCCAGTTTTTGTGGTTTAACTAAACAACAATGACCAACTGGTGCCTTCTTGCAGCAGCTAAGCATAACTTGGACTGAAACATGGTTTCTTGACCTGGGGAAGATTGAAAAACTCGAACGTAAGTGCCTTTTGCTATTTTAAGGGTGAAATTGCTTAGTTTTAAATTTATGGACTAAACTGAAAATCCCATGGCGTTTGAACGCGTGGCATCTGTATAATTGACCGTGTTTTTGGGACAGGAAAGAAAAGAGTCGAACAAGACAAACCTGAATTGGCAGGGCATCCATGTCTGCTCTAAGCCCGAACCACGGCTGCAACCCTGACCCAATCGAACCCACCACCCCAGTCTTTGCAAAAGGCCACTTGTATTCGATCCCAAGCGAGTCAAGTTCCGATCTTATGAGTTGACTCGTGTTGTATTCCTCAAAAGCCAGCTCTGGGTACTCGTGGATTCTCCTTCTAATCCGTTTTAACCACTCAAAGAACTCTGGTTCTCTTGCTGATTCAAGCAGCTCTCGAGTGAGGAAACCCAGCTTCGATTCAGAACGAGTGTCTAAAGCCCATGCTGTCTGACATGTTGACAGTATCATAAACAAACAAAGCCATGCCATTAGATTAGACACACCTATCTTCGATTCATGTGAATCTTGAGACTGTTCGGTCGTTTCCGAATTCGTTTCTATCTTCACTAGGCAGGAGGTCTGCAATTGCAATGTTGTTGAACTTGATGGCGACGGACGGATGGTGTCCCACATTATATTTTAATTAGGTGGAGTGGCTAGGCGTACGATATTGATGGACTCCTAATTATAAGATCCAGTCGGCTCATTACCCTTTCATGTCTTGTTGGCATGTTTGGGACTGTGTTTATTTAAATTTTAATTTTTTTTGGTTAAAAATTATTATTTTTTTATATTTTTGTATCGTTTTGATGTATTGATATCAAAAATAATTTTTTAAAATTAAAAAATATTATTTTGATATATATCTAAAAGAAAAGTATTTTGAACCGCAACCGTTACCACAATTTTAAACAGGCTCATAGTTAAGCCGGGTAACTCATAGGTCCATGGATTAACCGATGTTTATTATTTTTTAAAATAAAATTATATTGGATACAATTTTTAAAAAATAATATCATTTTATATAAATAAAAAAATGTTGATAGAATCTCACTCGAATCATTCAAGTTTGTCTGAATTAACTATTCATGATTAAAAAACAAGCTTGTCCTTAACAATGTTTCAACTCGATGAATAATTAAGTTAACTCACTAGGATAGGCTCTAAGTTAATAAATTATTAGGTTGATTTACCAAATTAAGTCAAAATTGATAGCTATGATTAGATTTATGAAATATATGGGTACTAAATTTAATGGGCTACTTTTGATACTGACCTAATTCAAATTAAAGATTTATTGATATGTTATTATTTTAGATCCAACATTCTACTTTGGTCAAGAAGTTGAATATGTTGGTTTAATTAAAATTTAAAATTTTATTGATTGGCCAATATTTTAGATCCAACATGGCCAAGAAATTGAATAAATTTCTTATAATTTCATCACAATTTTAAATATTTTTTTAATAAAAGTATACAAACACCTAAAGAATCAGAAATAAAACCTAAATAGATACGGGAGAACCAATTTGAAAAAAAACTAAGGGGAAATTTAATCTAATTATCATGTTAGGTTTGGATAAAATCTATTATTTTAGATTCTTGTTTTAATTTTAATTTCAGGTTTCATAAAGTCTAGTTACTTAGACAAAAATAAATACATGATAATATAATAAAATTATTTTTAAACGATGGATTTATTTGTTTAAACAAAATGTGTTCCTTAGAATATATCATTTCAATAAATACATACATTTTTTTTTATTTTATCATGGTTTGTTTAAAAATTGTGATTTTTTTAAGTGATTAGTAATGATAAAAAAAAAAAAAAAAACAAATACCTCTACGTCATTTTGGTTATGCCCGAACAATACATCATCCTCACCACACCTTTTGATCATAGCCAAAATGGTCTGCCAACTTTAATGATAGGTTTTCTTGCCCTTTTTTATTTTTTTTTACCTTGGTTCAATACAAAAAACAGTTCCTAGCTACTTACATTCACCACAATATAATCTCACACCTTAATATAGTAAGGAGCATATCAAATTCTTCCATGCAGAAAATGCACCATTTTTCTTGCTAATAACCACCAATCAATTGTCAATCACCAATTCTTTCACCAATATCACAACAAGCAAGGTAGTACTTGCAACACTATTTACAATGAGATACATGCAATACCATATTTTATAAAATGAACACCAATCTTTTCACCAATAGTACTCTCCATTTACCACAAGGTTATCCACTCATGGTAAGTAGCAATTTTGTGCACCACAAGATACCTATAATATCACGCTCTACGAGGTAAGTGTGATCAATGTCTATAAATATAAAAATTCAAGTTAAAGATAAGATAAGCTAGGCCAAGTCATACAATTTCACTCAATTCCTACAATAACAAGCAATCATACAACAATTCCAACAATCATAAGCAACTTTGCAATGATTTCACAAACTATAAGCACCCTTACAACAATTTTAGGAATCACAAACAACCTTTCAACAATACAACAAGTTTTATTTACTCTCTTATACATTGTTCCACTCTTATATTTTACTAACCTAAGGATTAAAAGGTCCCTTATTCTGACAATGAACTTGTTTTATAGGAAAACTCGGTATAGTAACCCTACCAATCCATTAGACCAATGATAAACCCAATCACTCTAGCAGTCCAATAGCACATCCTGTTGAAAGCCCAATCCAGTCTGAAGTTTTCAAGATTTCGTTAGTCATGCCATTTGCGAGAATCTAAACAAAAGCTAAGCTAGTTCATTTCTTTTTATTCCTCACTAAAAAGTTTTTTCTATAGTTGATAAAACTCCATGATAAGGGAGAATAATTAATCTTCCCATTACAGAAACTCCAGCTCCCTTATATATTCATTAACTCTTTTATTAATTACAAATGCTCAACAATGTTGTTCTTACCATACAAGAACAACTTAGCACTCAAATACAACACACAACTTCGTCTTTATTACATGCATTAGGTGTATAGAGATAACTTCAATTCTATAAAGGAACAAGACAAAACAATATGCAAACTAAACACGACATTCCAACTTTACAAATAAATCATTCTCATTGCTCAAATCATGTTTTGAATCTTGTTTGTATGCTTCTTATAAAAAAAAACCGAGATAAAAGATTAGACCAACAACTACATAAGCTACCATAAATGGATATCACCACCACTGAGTAGGAGAATATCCATTATATCATCAAATGTTGCACACTCACCTCTTCAAACACTATATCTCTACAAATACCAACTTTGATAACTATGATGACCTTATAGATCCTAAAAAGTACATAAAAAAATGTTAGGAGCATCATAAAGCTTGTAACATAAAAGAGTGTTACTATGTGCAAGATTTTCCTGATAAAATTTTGTAGATTTGCCAGGGTGTGGTATACAGCCTTGATTCTAGCTCTATTTTTAGCCTTCATGATCTTTGTTTTAAGCTCATCTCTCATTTTTAGCATTAGTATTATAACTAAAAAAAGCACTACTAAGCTTTTTCCCACCACCTAATAAGAATATAAAAGCACTAAAACATACTTTTAAATATTTAATTAGAAAATGCCAAACAAGAAAGATCTACTTAAATTCATTTTCATAAAAGCCCTAATCACTGGATTCTACAGTTAGTCTTTATAGGAATCTTTATATAATATCCCTAACGTGACTCTCCTTAATATGAAATAGGTAATGGAGAACTATATTTAATTAGGAGAAGTAAATGTCACCAGATAGAGACATCTTTATTTTTCAAATAGTAGAATTTCCATAGTCTCACTAGTCTTCTACCAGGGCATATAAGAGGATTATTAATGGATCTATTCATGATTGTTTAATATTTCCTAAACACCTTACCACACCTCTTACCATTATATGTACTAAAGTGTTTGTTATCATTCAGATAAACTTACCCTGCATAAAAAGTGGCAGGAATACAATAAACCCTAAAAAGTTTTGTCATAATCGTGACACTGAGAAATGTCATGTCTTTAAAAGAAGATTGAAAGATTAATATCCAAGGGATATCTCTAATAATTTATGAAGGAGATGCAACCTAAATAAATAGGGAAAAATCCCTATGATACACTACTTGAGATTATATAATTTTTAGAAATTGTATTTCCACTTTTTTTTGAACTTTTAAATAAAAGCAGTAATGTTTCTCCATATCTCCAATATAAAATCTCCATGATTAAATCTCCAATGTCTCCACCAAAATCTCCACATGAGATGGTTGTTAAAATCTCTATACAATTTCCTTACACAATGCTTTAATACTATATTTTTTTTTATAATCACAATGCATCCTCTTGTAGGAAGATACTTGTTTGCGAGAGAAACTATCATGCAAACACATTAATAAAAGCCATAAAAGGTAGTATTTATATAATAAGTATTTTGTTTCCCTTTACTTTTGCTAGTCAAGTCTTCCAAACAAAACTATTTAAAATGCCTAAGGGAAATTATGGAGCAAAAAAAAAAAAAAAACCTTTATGCCATTCACGCTAAGATTGAATGACGTGTCCTCCTTACGACACCATTCAATCCTTGCTTGAATGGTTTGCCACCTTCAAAGATAGGTTGTTTTGCCTTTTCTTCTATTTTGACCCTGAAAAAATTATTTAGACCTCGGCCCGATAATATAAAAAATCCCTAGCTACTAGCACATACCATAATATATTCTCATACCTTTATATGTATTTTATTAAGGAGATGACAATATTGCACCACCAAGGACCTTAAAATTTTTTTCATGCAAAGAAAAGATCATTTTTCTCGCCAATAACCATCAATCAATAATTATTGTCATACCCGGACATCACGATGATCACTTAAAAAATTTTCTTGTTGAAAAGAATAAATATCTGTTATCTTATTCTTTAGAAGAAAATATCTAGTTCAAGGAGTTGTCATCTAGTATTATAGTCACTAGGAACCCTAACTGGTCAATAGAGATTCTATGGTACGGAACTGATTATGCAAAAAGGAAGATACTATCACTCATTTAAGTGTCCTATCTAAGACAAACTGCATTGTTGGTTTTGTCTAAAATTACTAAAAATTTGTTCTTCCCTTTTTTTTTGTTCTTCTTATAATGTTCCTGACTCTAGCGTCAATGAATGTTTACCTACAAATATTTTCAACTCTGGTGTTGGTAAATATTGCACAAACCCAAAAAGTATGATATTCCTGACTCTAGCGCCAGTGAATAAGTTTGTAAAATTTTGAATTTTTAATAAAGAAGAAACAATTTTTCTATGCCTTTTTTTGTTTATCTTTTTTTTATTTGCTTTTTTTAGACAAGAATAAAAAAAATGCATTGCATAATAGATTTGCATTTAACATTAAAGGTCCATAGATTGAGCATACAATAGAAAAAAAATATGCAAAAAGAAAAAAAAAATCATAAGGGGACCACAAATAAATCAATGAAGATCCCCAAATTGTTCTGGAATTTTCTAATATCGAAAAGGGGCTTCTTTGACAAGATATGAAAACAAAAGGAGGATCAAAATACATGGCAAAGATATAAGGCTGTGTTTTGCCAAACACACCCTTAGCAAACAACAATTTAGGCTTAAGGCCTAAGCCTGACCCACTCTTCTTCTTCTTCCTCTTTTTTTTTAGCTGTAGGCGTGCGAGTGCTGTTCACGCATGCCTACTACAATATAGGTGTAATTAAAATACAAAATGGGAAAACAAAAGCAACTTACTTGGTATTGAACTTTTAACTAGAGCTCTTGGAAGAAGGTTGTTTCTGGGATTCTAGAAGCACTCGATTAACGTTGGCTTTGGACGACCCCTTCTCTGTTTCTGTCTTGTCTAGTCACCCTTCTCATCGTTTTGGGTTCTTTTGTTCTCTTGATCTCCCTCGTTTTATCTGTGTTTTTTTTTCCTTTTTTCTCCTTTTTCTGGTCTGGCCTTTTATAGGGCCACAACAATTGCTTGTTCCCCAATACATCTCTTCCTTCCTGGGAGGAGGATAAGTCCTGTTGAGATGTTAGTCTTTTGCTAGGACTTGGACACCAACAGTCTTGCCATAGTTGGATTGTTGGTGATGGGTTTAGATCCAAACTCTAGTGGCGTATCGTGGGAGACTTGATTCGTTTGAGAATTGTGGTAGACCAAATAATTTATATTTTCCCCGAGTTGAGTTGATACAATTTGGGTAACATTTTTTTTTGCAGGTGGTTTTTCTCTGTCTCAAGAGGAAGAAGACGAAGAAACAAGAAATGTGAAACGAAGCTGTTTTTTTAGCTGAGGTGGTTGGTAACTGGAATTATGACATTTTGCAATCAAGCCCCTCATTTCATTAATTAAACTAATTTAAAGTTTAATTAAGTCCTTAAACTTATCAATTCTTTTAATTTTTGACCAATATGACTCCTAAATTTATAATTTCAACCTGATTAATCTTTAAAACTTCCAATTTGTGTTGTCTTGGCCCAAATCTCAATTTTTCTTCATTCATTCCATTTTTTCATTCCATTAATCATTTAATTTTCTTTTTATTTATATAAAAATAAAAATAAAATTAAAAATCAAAAATTGAATTATGACAATTATCATCAACTTTTCCACCAATGTCATGATAAGTATGGTATTTATGACATTATTAACCATGAGGTGTTGCAATACCAGCCTCTATGAGACGAGCACCAATCTCTTTGCCAATGGTGTTCTCCATTCATCATAAGGCTCTTCATCATTGATCTACTCGTGGTAAGTTGTAACTTTATGCATCATAAGGTACCTATAACATTACGCTCCATAAGGTAATTGTGACAAAGTTCTATAAATACAAACATTCAAGTCAAGCTAATACAAGTTAGGCTAACCTAACTTTCAATTTCTACAACAATAAGCAATCATACAATAATTCTAGCAATTACAAGCAAGTATACAACAATTTTAGGAACCACAAGCAACCATACAATAATTTTATGAACTACAAACAACTATTCAACAATCCAACAAGTTCTCTTTACTCTCTTGTATATTATTTCTCTCATACAACTATACAACAATTCTAGCAACAACAAGAAATCATACAACCAGCAACCACAAGCAATTGTACAAAAATTTTGAGAACCATAAGCAACCATTCGACACACACAACAAGTTTTATTTACTCTTTTATACATTGTTTTGTTCCTACTAACTTAATCATAAGAGGGTCTCCTATTCTGATAGAGAACTTGTTTTACAGGAAGACTCTAGATAGTCACTCCACAAACCTTCTAGCCCAAGGACAAGCCTAGTCATTCCAGTAGCCCAAGATCACTGCCTTTGGAAAGCTCAATCTAGTTTGAAGTTTTCATGATTTTATCAATTTGTATTTTAGATTTCATTTTTTAAACCATCAATTTCAAGCATATTTTACTTTCTATAATAAAATTATAAAACAATCCTCATTATTTAGTTTAACACTAGTCTCGGTGTTCGCACTTCACTATGGGGCCATACTATTTTTTTTCTTCCAAAAAATGATGTTTAGATGTTGAAATAGGGTAAAACATGAGATAAAAAAACTAGTCATAAACAAACCTATAACCACAATAATATAGGTTAAGCCAAGTCAAGAAATCTCCCCAAACTCGCGACCCAGATCATGAAATTAGAATAACCTGATAAAAAAGTAAAAAGAATTATAAAGCCATTTTTTCTAAAAAAAGAAGCTTGTGCTAACTTTTCAAAACCGTGACTCAAGTCATTGGACCCAAACACCTAATCCAGAAAAAAAAACATGAAGTTCAATTCTCAATCAATCAAATATTGAAGGATGAAATTGAAAAATATTTTCTATTATATAAAAGGATTAAAAAAAATCAATTAAAAGAATGAGGATCAAAATTAAAATATAAAATATATTTTATAGTTGATTGAAGAGTGAAATTGAAAAGAAAAATTAATTTAGTAAAAGGACAAAAAATTCCAAAGAATGAGGGCCAAGATTGATATAAAAAATAAAAACAATGTTTTGATTAAATGGTATTGAAAAGAATAATAACTTTTACAAAATTACCAAGAAAAAAATTAGAAATCAAAACAATGAGGCACAAATTAAAAAACATAATACTATTAATTTGAATTGAATGATGAAATTAAAAACTAATAAAATATTTTCAAAAGAGCCAAGGAAAAAAAATTAAAATCCAAAGAATGAGGATCAAATTGAAGAATATAATATTTAGTAAATTAGAATTAAATGATGAAATTGAAAATAAACAAAACTTCTACAAAAAGATCGAGATAAAAAATGAAAAATGAAAAGAATAAGAACTGAAGTTGAAATACTACCAACCAAGAGGGCCAAGTTGTAATTTTTTGGAGAGGAGAGTGAAAAGAAAGGAAAAAAAAATGAAAGGCTCACCCGTGATAAGCTGGACCACCACCAGAGACACCACCAACAAGAAGAGCACACAACGACGCTTCCAAGAACATGATAGAAAGGTATTTTTGGATGCTGAGAGGCGCCGCACATACTTGTTCTTTTTTTATTTAGTCAAATATCAAAGTGTCCCTAAACTGACTTTCTAATTACAACAAAATAGTTATGAAATGATTAAGAAGCTCCTTGACCTCAAGCTTAAAGTTTTTTTTTTCTTTTCAAGGGTATTTTCGTTGTGTCATTGTGCATTTTAATTATTAATTATTTTTTATATTTTATCAAATAACAAATTCCCCCCCCACCCCAGCCTAAACTATGATAATAATAAAAAAAAAACACAATAAAAATAATAAAATATCTCTTTGCGCCAATTTTTTTTCTTCCATTAATATTTAGGTCGTTCCATTGTTCAATCAAGATATGAAAATACTTATTTGCCCCTGCCCTATTTGGTAATGACAAATGATCATGTGAAAAGATTACAATGCCCTTGAAAGCCAATGTTAAGTTTTCAGGCGGAGGGACACAAACGTCATCACACTGTTCAGTGAATATTATTTTTAAATGTATAGCTATATTGTTTTCTCAAGGGCAATTAACTCTTTTTAATGTTATCTGTACAATGCATTTAATTAGTTTCTTATATGATCATCGGTTGATATTCATTCAATATTTTTTAGATAAATTCCTGATATTAAATCTAAATAAATATCAACAAAATCTCAAGGAATAAACAAATGAATAATTATATCTATAAAGATTAGCTATCTATAATATCAATGGAACGCAAAAGCTCAAATATTTTTTTTTCAAGATTTTATTATTATTATTATTTTGAATGATCACAATTTTTTGAGAGAAAGATTCTCCTAGGCCGACTGTTATCTTGTGCATAACGAAGTCAATTATCATGTCTCATATGAAATAAATTGTATTATCCTATTTTTGTTTTCTATTTATACGACAAGAAAACCAGCACAAGTGTTAAAGCCAACATACGATGTATGGTCGTATTAGTATGTCTGCACATGCATGTATATTCCACAACCCACCCGTTCGGAAAGATCAGAAGATACGTTTTCGTCCTTTTTGTCATCTTTTAATTAGAGGTTTATATTTTAAAGAAAGAATAATATTCTCAAGCTAAAAAACATTGATCCCAAACTCAAACGATCTGTCCTTACTATCATAATTAGCTTAATTATTAATTAATTTCCATAGAATTATTTGAGCTGATGACTGTGAAACTTGCCCAACAATCGTAGATGCTTTTGATTTAAACTATTTTACAAACAAGTAATTGCATACTTAGCCTCCTAAACACGAGAAAATCTTCTTCGTCTGCAAATATAATATCAAATATTTATCTTTTACGAGTTAAATATAAGTTGTTTAAATATTTCATTAATTTCTTAATAAAAATAAAAAAAAATTAACTATCACAAATACTAATAAACATTTAAATGATCCTTATAATTAATAATTATTGTCTCAAACTTTCATAGAAAATAGTTAGGGTTAATCATCTGTCCCATTATTATAAAATAGTACTTTTGTTAGCTAGTTCTTATCGAATCTCAAGTTATTATCACCATCTCATCTTTTTAAATTGTCAATCTAGCTATAAAAGAGATGAAGCCTCTGTTACCTTGTTCATGTCCTGAGCTAGCTATTGCTTGCATTTTATAATAGATATATAGACATAATCCACTCTTTCCCTCGCTTCTTCTTCTTCTTCCGCCCTGCTGCCTGTGCGTGTGCGCTTCTGAAGCAATGTCAACCGCTGCGTTTATCTCCACCATAGCCAGAAGGTAAGATGCTAGTGCTTCAGATTACTTTCGTGAGAATAAGAAATCACGAAAAGTTGAAGTTTGATTTCTTAATTTTCCGTTAAGAAAATGCATCTTTATTTTATTTTATTTTCTTAGAAAAGAGAAAATTGCTAGTAACTATATTCCAAATGTTTCTGTTAGAAAAAAGGGAGTCATTCTTGGTTAAATAAAAGAAATTAATTGGTGCAACGATAATAACTTTCAATAAAGTTAAATTACATTGGTACACTGCCAATACCAATAATTAATTAAACCAAAGTTATTAAATCTGGTTTAATTTATAACTCGGGTAATGAACTAGATTAGTAAATTTTAATAGGCCCGAGTTTTTTATAAAAAATCAAATCAAGTTTTGAATGATTTAACTAAATCACTAATTAATTAAACTAAAGTTATTAAATTTAGTTTGATTTGAAACTCGAGTGATGGATTAGATTGGTTAATTTTAGTAGGTTCAAGTTAATTTAAAACTATGTTGTTTTAAGAATTTTTTAAGAGAAACATTGAAGTTGTTTTTATTTTTTTAATAAAAAATCAAATAAAATTTTAAAGGCGCCAATTAAATAGTAAATTGATATGATGGGCTTATTTGTATTACAAAACCCAATAATTGAATAATAATAAAAAAATATGTTCCTCTATTCCTTCATCTAATTAAAGGTGGATTCTGGTAAGAATTTATCTAAAATTAGTATATAAAAATCAATTAAACAATTTTTTTCACATTTCACCGAATGCTTTTAAGTTTGCATTTAATTACTCAAAAGTATCCCATCTAATCTGAAGATTACTTTAAAGAAAATAAGCAGTTAAGTACGCCAATAACGGATCATGTCTAACAATAATGCTTCCAAATCTCTTGCAGGCTACAAGGAAAGGTAGCCTTAATCACCGGCGGTGCTAGTGGTATTGGTGAATGCACCGCAAAAGTCTTCTCTCACCATGGAGCTAAAGTAGTAATTGCTGATATCCAAGACGAATTAGGCCATTCAGTTGTCGAGGCCCTAGGCCCTTCAAACTCCACCTACGTGCGTTGCGATGTCACCGAAGAGGCCCAGATAAAAAATGCTGTGGACAAAGCTATCTCAACCTATGGCAAGCTAGATATAATGCTCAACAATGCTGGCATTGCTGATGACAGTAAAGCACGCATAATCGACAACGAAATGGCTGATTTTGAACGTGTTCTTAAGATTAACGTGACCGGAGTTTTCCTCGGCATCAAGCATGCAGCCCGCGTCATGATCCCAGCACGCAGTGGCACCATAATTTCAACTGCTAGTGTAAGCTCACTGCTTGGTGCGGCAGCTTCACATGCATACTGTTGCTCAAAACATGCTGTGTTAGGACTGACAAGAAATGCTGCAGCTGAGCTTGGACAGTTTGGCATTAGAGTGAATTGCTTATCTCCTTATGCACTCGCAACTCCTTTAGCAAAGAAATTTATCGGGGTTGATGATGATGAGGCGCTCGAAATTGCGATGAATTCATTTGCTAATCTAAAGGGAGTGACCCTTAAGACGGAAGATGTTGCCAATGCAGCTCTTTATCTAGCCAGTGATGAGGCTAGGTATATTAGTGGGCATAATTTATTTATAGATGGAGGCTTCAGCGTTCAAAACCCGACATTCCAGATGTTTCAGTATCCAGATTCTTGATTGTATCCCTAAGAGGTTGGATTATTTCTTCACACTCGAGAGAAACAAGTTGCAACTTTGTGAACCTAATCAAGCATATCCATTGCTATTGATCATATATATTTCGGTCAAAAGAGGAAAGAAATGTTGGAGAGAGAAGTTTTAAAATAAAAACCTCTCTTGACTTCTACAATTTATTTGGAGAGAGATCAAATTCAACTTGTCAGTCTTTTTATATATTTTGATTTGGTCCTGCCTTCTATTGAATGAACGAACAATTATCTGCGTTTGACTGTCGGGTTGATTATTCTATTAAAAAACAACTTTTTATTAATATTTTCTCAAACAATTTCTCATGAAAATAACCTTTTTTAAGGATTACATCGTCCACAGGTTAAATCTTTAATATAAAAAAATGTTTATTTACTTAAAAAAAACAATTAAAACCCAACTTCTCAAAGATAAAATTCTTTTAAGGATTATACTATCCTTGGCCATTTCTTTAATTGACAAATATCACACAAAGACAAACAAAAACTCATATAATCATAACAATATAACATAAATACTGTATTAATTAATTACCATATACAAGAAAATTAATAACATATTACAAATTCAAAATAGATATCACTACAAGATTTAACAGTTTTACCGACAGAATTTTTCCGTCGGTGTAAGACATATATTTCATTGGTAATTAATTTACCAACGAAATTACCGACAGAAATGCTCCATGTCGAAAATGCTCCGTCGGTAAATCTTTCATTGGTAATTTTTTATCCGTTGGTAATAAAAAAATATTATTACCGATGGATTTACTGACGGAACAGACACGTCGGTAATAATATTTTTTTATTGCCAACGGATTTACTGACGGACAAAAAATTACTGACGAAAGATTCACTGATGGAGCATTTCCGTTGGTAATTTTGTTGGTAAATTAATTACCGATGAAACATGTGTCTTACGCCGACGGAAATTCCGTCAGTAATTATTTAAAACATTTAAAAAAATTCATTTTATAAAATTATAAAATAATTAAATTAACATAAATCAACACTCTATAATATATACTCAAAATGCTTGGAAAAAAAGAATAAGAAAATCAACTCAAACAAATTTGTAACAAATAAATAAAAGGAAAAAATAAATTCAACTAAAAAAATTCATATGAAAAAAATGAAGTTGCAATTGCTAAAAATTTAAAAATCCTATAAATAAATCAACTAAAAATTGATCTCATATGAACAAAAAAGATCTCACAACAACATTTATACAATTATTAAGAACAAAAACAATTAAAAATAAAATAAAATCATGAAAAAAGAAGAAAAAAAGAAAAATCTTACCTTAATGTAGTTGCAAGTGAACCTAAGAAGAGAAATTTTTTTTTTCATAAAGCATATTAATTAAAAAAAACTAAGAAGATAAAAGAAGAAAGAAGAAGAAAACATACCCGAGCATGGAGGAAAAGAGAAGGAGATGAGAAGAGAAAAGAAGAGAAAGAAATAGATATTGATGTTTTTGACATATAGTGAAGAAGAAGAAGAAGAAGAATAAGAAATGAGTCTGTCTCTTGTGAAATAAGGAGATTCAGGCTTTTTATTGGAGCACGTTAGCGACGGATTTACCGATAGATAATTGAATATTAATATTTTTTAATTATTCCATCGGTAATATTAAATTTAAATTTTTAATTTCGTAAATTTTTTTCAGAAACCGCCAACAATTACTGACGATTTTTCAATCCGTCGGTAATATTTAAATGAAAATTTTAAATTAATTGGATTTTTACAGAATTCCGCCAAATAACACCGATGACTTTTCAATCCATAAGTGATTTTGTCCGTAAAGAACAACAATTAACAGTACAATTGGAAAGTGAATAGTTCTGGAGCTCTCTGAAAAATATCGACGGAATTTTCTATCGGGGATTCCCTTTATAATTGACATGATGAACAGTATTCACAGTTTACCAAAGAATATACCGATGAATTTTACCGACAGAATAAATTCCGTCGGTAATTCCGTTAGTAAAAATGACACATTATCATTTTTTTTTGCTTTGTTTTAATTTTTTTTCCACGGTAATTCCCTCGGTATATACTGATGGAATATTTCCGTCAGTAAAATTCCTCAAAAATTTACCGACAAAAATATTCTCTTAACATTTTTATTTATATTTATCAATTTTTTAATAGTAGTGTATCCGATTTCATTAGGGTTTGAGATCAACCTTGAAAAATGATTAGAGTCGTTTGGAAACTATAAAAAATAAACAAAGTAGTGTCGGTGTGTGGGTTCACGTGTTTCCATGATTGATGGCTCATGGATCTGTGCTATAATGACGGGGTTGGCGCGTGGATGGGTGGATCAAATGTGCTTTCTTCTTCTTTTTTCTTTTTATATCGACAATGAAGCTCACCATCGCCTGAAACGAGATATCAGCATCAGGAAAACTTTGGTCTTCTCTCCTTTCTCTCTCTCTCGGTTTGTTGTTATTCACTGTTGTTGTTTACTACTGTAGAGTTGTTGTAGCTGGGTTTTCCTTTATTGGTGGCTACTGTGGTGGTTAGCAAGAGGGAGAAGTTGTCGTCGTCGTTCAGTTTAGTGGATGAGGTTGGTTTAGGTTAACCTATAAAAGTGGTGATGGTTTTCTTTATTTATTCTTTTTTTTTTTCTCTTTCATAAATTCAATTCACTCTTGATTTTTCTGCTTTTTTATTTTTAGCTTTATGTATCTCTTAGTGTATTCTTTTGTATTCTCTTTTTTTGTTTGGTTTTCTGGTCTATTTATAGGCCTTTTTCTACATATCCTTTATTTCCTAATCTATTTTCTAATCTCTTATTATTATGTCTCTATCTCTTTATCACAAAGTTATTTTGCAGAGAGACTCAAACTTTTGTTATTTATTTTATCTCTATTTCTTTACATGAGTTATTTTTCTCCTTTAATGTTTTATTATATATATGGGTTAAAAATCAGTTACGATAGCTGTCCTCTCCTTGTAATATTTATAGTATAAAATTTTTGAAAAATTTCTTTTTTATTTGACTTTTTGCAGTAAATTTACTAAAAAAGAATAAAAAAAAGGGGGAGTTTTACAAGAAAGGAATTATACCATTGGATTAAGAAGCTAAATTTGAAAGAAAAAGTCTATCCAAATGATGAACTTCTCTTTGAAATAAAAATATCATTTGAAATTATCATCGGATTGATGGGCTTTTACTTTAAAAGGAAAATGCTATCAAATTGGTGAGCTTGGATTAAAAAAAATGTCACCGGATTGGTGAGCTTCTTAAGAGAAAATGCCACCGGATTGGAGGGTTTCTTAAAAAGAAAATCACCATAAGATTGATGGGATTCTTGAAAAATAATCACTGAAATGAAGTTATTGATATGTAAATTTTAAAGTACTTTTACTAAATGAAAATTTTGATTTCTTGGTCATTCAAGTACTAAGATATAATTTTATATGTTTGTTGGAATATGAAAAAATAGGCTGGTTATAATTGTGAAAACGACGCTTATCCTACAAATTTGATTGTTTTTGAAAAATGGCTCAGATGGATTTCATGTTTTAGCATGAAAAAATAAAGCCATCTTGTTTCATATTATATTGATCTTGCCTAGCTATTCCTCAGTGAGAATCCATCCAATATGCAAACATGTCATGATTTCACTTGAAAAATTCTTTTCTTCTCCTTTTATAGCATAAAATTTATCAATATAAATAAAATATCTTTGATAAAAAAAAAAACTTATAAAAGCACATAATATAGGCTAAAGTTTATGCTCGTCAAAGAATAGAATATATATATATATATAAAGCTTAAAAAACATTTAAGAGCTAGAAGTATAACTATATAAGATAAAATATTCACATATAGAGAATTTTTAGGATTGTCATTTTGATTTTTTCATTGATATTACCATGATCTTAATTTTTTAAGTTTTATCTCGTGCTTTGTTATTAAAATTATCTCTAATTTTAGATTTGCATTATCATAAGGGATATATATTTTAGAGAGTTTTTTTTTTATTCATTTTTTGTTATGTTCCTTTCATTTTATTTTATTTTTTATTTGAAAAATTTCATAGATGCCCCCAGGGGTATCCTAATTTGGATTATTATTCAAGAAAGATTTTTAATGCTCAAAATAGGGACAATAATAGATATCTTTCATCTATAAAGGATATGTCAAAGTCGACTTTTTAGAGATTATCAAGATTATGCTCTTTTGAGGTTTTTTGGGGTGTAAAATGACATTTTAAATTATTTTACAAAAAGAAGTGATTTTTGCATATCAGGTACGTGTAAAATGGGTGTCATTGTTAATGTGCGTGAGGGAGTGCAAGAGATAAACTTCTTCAATCCTCCAATGTCCACGTGTTGAATACGAGAGGCATCAGCATTATATAGCATGCAGCGGCAATGCATGTCACCGAATTATAGGAGGCACTTCTTTATTTTATTTTTCTGAAAAAAACGAAATGATGTTTATCCATGAAATACAGTGAACCGTCAGAGTTAAATGTATTATCGTCACGTTTGACCATGAGCTGCCAAAGGAGAATCTGTGCTAGCTTGGAAGACCTGGAAACAGAGTTCCCTATAAATAATTTACATCTCTCTTCTCTCTTTAAGCTATCAGATTAATTAAATAGTTTGTTTTGTTTTCTTTTCTGTATCAAGTCTGCTCAAACAAGAGCAATACATCTCTACGTTTTAATCCTTTATTTCTCACAAATCTTGCTGAAAGATGAGTTCCAATCCTTCAGCATCTCCCATCAGCAAAAGGTAAAATGAGTCGTAAGCTCAACATTCAACATTCAGTTCATTATATTAATTCATTCTTTCTTCCCTTTTTCTAATCGTTAGTTTTACCTGTAAATTTCAGGCTAGAAGGCAAGGTGGCATTGATAACTGGTGGAGCTAGTGGCATAGGTGAGTGCACAGCAAGGCTATTTGTTCAGCACGGTTCCAAGGTCCTTATTGCGGATGTTCAAGACGATCTCGGCCGTGCTCTCTGCCAAGAATACGGCTCTGAGGAAATCATCTCTTATGTCCACTGCAATGTAACGGTCGATTCTGATGTCCAAAATGCGGTTGATACAGCTGTTTCCAGGTACGGTAAGCTAGACATCATGTTCAACAATGCTGGAATTTCAGGCAACACCAAATCATCTATCTTGAATTCTGATAATGAAGACTTTATGAGAGTCCTTAATATCAATGTCTATGGTGGATTCTTGGGTGCCAAACATGCTGCGAGGGTGATGATTCCAGCTAAGAAAGGGTGCATCCTCTTCACTGCAAGTGTGGCTTCAGTTCTATACGGTGAATTGGCACACGCATATACAGCATCGAAGAATGCTATTGTAGGGTTGGCGAAGAACTTGAGCGTGGACTTAGGCCAACATGGGATAAGAGTTAATAGTATTTCTCCCACTGCTGTTGCTACCCCAATGCTTACAGATGCTTTGAGAATGACAAAGGAGGCTGCAGAGAAATTTGTTGCATCAGCAGCCAACTTAAAAGAAGCGGTATTGGAACCAGAAGACGTTGCACAAGCAGCCTTATATCTAGCTAGTGATGACTCCAAGTACGTGAGTGGGGTCAACTTGGTGATCGATGGAGGCTATAACCTTACCAATCCCTCACTTGCCATGGCAATGAAAAGCTTGTTTTCCAAAGTTTAAATGGAGAACATTGCTTGCTATTTTGGCATTCAAATCGATTGCGTGTTTCGATTTTTCTGTGAGCTGTTCCAATTTATATGAGTTGGGCTTAACTTGTGTTTCAATGCATCTGTATTTGGTCTCTGTACAGCTAAGGAACTGGCTTGTCCTTTGTGATTTTTTTTTCTTTTTTTATTGTATCATCCTCCTCTGCGTTGCTGTACTCCTTGGACTCAGTCCCTTTATCAATAAAATACATTCCGGGAAAATAAATAAATAAAAAAGGCACATGAGATATCAATAACGGTGAAGCAAGTGGTGAGAGCAGATTATTTCTAATAACGAAAGCGAAGAGATCGATTGAAGTTTCAATGATTACAAAAGTTTTATTTACTTTTCATGAAGAAGCTGTCGATGGACGCCTCCTCTTCTTTCTCTCCCCACGGGTCCCTTCTTCCGTATAAAATCCAGCCGACAATGCAGCAATGAGACATAGCTCAAATAAGATAAGATCTATGGATGCTTTCTTTTATCATCACATACCGTATGACCATTAATTTTATGGTGTTAATTTCGTCAATTGTCAATTAAACATACATATCTTAATATGTTCTTTTAGATTAGAAGGTGGTGAAGTTGTGAAAACTTTATATTTTAATTTGGGCTTATCATGGCTTTGTTTGGGTTGAAGTTGAAAGAAGTGAACATCTAATGTTTAAGTTAGTAAATTATTGGAGAGAAATAATGTAGAAAGTAGAGTGAAGAACATATAGATGTTCTTCTTGAGTGAACTTGTGTTTTATGTGATATTATTGAATGAACTTATGTTAAATGTTGTTTACCTAATGCTTCAAGATATTTATAAACCTTGATCACAATATTTAACTTGTGTGCAAGAAATCAATATACATTATTATTATATGCATATAAAATAAATATACAATCTACAGTTTTAGGTCATATCTTGACCTTTTTATGATAAGATATTGTTACCTTTGCAAGAAACCTCCACACTTTGAGGTATTTGTAGGAAGGTCTTGTACCTTTCCACAATTCATATGGTGTTGTATCTAGCTTTTTATTGGGTAATTTGTTAAGTATATAATTGATAGTTAAAATTAATCCCCCACAAGTTCTAAGGTGCTCCTCAACTTATCAATATGACATTCATCATTTTTTTAATGTTCAATTCTTACGTTCCGTAATGTCATTTTATTACGGGGAATATTGAAAAGCAGTAGTTTGGAGCATAATACTATCTTGGGAATATAATTTACCAAATTGTGCTTCGTATTCTCCACTTTTATCACTTCTTATTACCTTTATTTTTTTATTAAGTTGATTTTCAACTTCATTCTTGTAATGTTTAAACATTTCAAGAGTTTCATCATTACTTCTAAACAAATTAAATAGATATAACAATGACTTGTGCAATCATTTATAAAAGTAATATAATATTTTTTTTGTCACCTTTAGTTTGTATAAATTTTAAATCATTAATATCTGAGTGAATTAAGTCTAGAGGTTTTCTAACCTTTTTAATTATTTGAAAATAAAGTTTTGTGAATTATGATTTTACAAAAATTTCACACTTATGATTTTTCTAAAAAATCATTACTTGGTAATAATTCATATTTTATTAACCTTTGCATAGTATAATGACTTAACCTGTCATGCTATACGTCATAAGACTTAAGCAAATACAAAAAAAGAGATAATCTTATTATTATTCTCATCAATGATTACAATGGTCATTCATTCATTTAAAAGCAGTTATCATAATGATTCATTTTTTTCTATAAACATATCATTATTAAAGAGTATAAATGTATCACTCTCAAACATTATCTTAAAATTTTTTTTGTTCAACAATGAGTTAGACATTAAGTTCTTCCTAATGTTAGTAACATGTTGTACATTGTTGAGGGTGATAAGCTTTCCAGATGTCATATTCAGTTTGATCTTTTTAACACCTAATACTTTGGAGGTTGATGAGTTTTCCATGAATAGGTTTTCTCCATCCATTTCTTTGTAAGAAGAAAACTTCCTCTTCTCAGGGCATACATGTCTTGTATCAACCCTCCACTGCTCAGGATTGTATAATCAAGTTAACTTTAAAAATAACAAACATGTTCATTTCTAAAACTTCATCTATGAGGTAATCAACCTCATTGATATTGGCTTCAACAATCATTTCTTTTTTTGGATAGCTTTGTTGAGCATTATTTTGTTCACTGTGATTTGTTCAATTATTGTCATTTCGCTTATAAACTATACCGTATACAAAAAAAGTATCGTGTGAATAATACTTTCACTAAGTAAATTCTAAGAAAAGATTGGAGAGGTAACAAACGGTCCCGCTTAAAACCCAATCTCCTTAGACAAAACTTACTAGATCATATTTATTCATCACATGCACTAACTTTTTGTAAATGTAAACAATAATATATACATGAATAATGTTGTATACATGAACAAGTTTGACCATATATCGTTGATGCCATTTTTAGATTTAGAAATTTGGCGACTATGAACCTTTTCATAATGATAATTTCAACCTTGAGCTTTTTGTTAAAAGCTTTACAAAGAGCCTTTACACTCTTAATTGAGCTATACACATCATATTATGTTTTATTTAATCAATTCAAAATGTAATTTTTTAATGCATGAAATCACTATGATTCTATACGTCCAAAGCTAACATAATAATAAAATTAAATTTATTATTCGACAACTTTAATATTTTTTCTACAAGAACTTAACAAATTCGAGATGAGCACATAAATCAACATTTTATATTGTCATCATTTAAAGTTCAATCCATTGAACTTTTCAAGTTTTTATTATGCACCACAAAAAGTGATGGTGGAATCCTTAATACTAAAGTAATACTTGCCAAAGCAATATTGATTGGAAAAACCAATTCTCAAGTTAAAAACATGATATAAATTATAAAAACAATAGCTAATAATACTTATAAATAAATATTTCAGCTCCAGAACAAAGAAGTAAAATAATATAATTAAAACTTGAAATTAAGCAACTCGATAAATAAAAATATTTAAATTATACAAGATAAACATAAAAACTTTTGTTTATTATAGTTCAAATTAAACATGCATCATGTCAAAACATTATGTTAAACAAGAATGATAAAATACATGATTATACCAATAAGTTTGCAAGTAACATGTATAAACTAAACAAAGATATAAACACGGTTTATAAAACCTTAGTTCAAAAAATATATCATACAACAACTTAAAGAAATTCAAATAAATTGCATGAATTTTAATTTTAGAAGATAAATTATAACTTTAAAATAAAGATATATAAAAAAGACTTCTAAAATTAAATAAAGAAAATAAAAAACATAAGGCTATAAGCAAACTAAAAGGTTATAAATCACAGGCTGGAAGGGAAGGTGGCACTAATAAGTACATTTAGTTTCAATTTCCTACAACGAAATCAGTAAAGCTAAAAGTTAAGTTATTTTTTTTTCTTAATATTGATTCTTATGAATCACAGGCTGGAAGGGAAGGTGGCACTAATAACTGGTGGTGCTAGTGGCATAGGCGAGTGCAGTGCAAGGCTGTTCGTTCAACATGGTGCAAAGGTTCTGATTGCAGATATTCAAGATGACCTTGGTGAAGCACTTTGCAAGAGCCTTGGTTCCCAAGAATCCATAGCGTACATCCATTGCGATGTTACATGTGATTCTGATGTCAAAAATGCTGTAGACATGGCTGTCTCCAAATATGGAAAGCTTGACATCATGTTCAACAATGCAGGGATAAGAGGAACCTGTAAGGCTCCGAGGATCTTAGCTGTAGAAATCGAAGATTTCAAGAGAGTGCTTGATATCAATTTATTTGGTGCTTTCTTGGGGGCTAAACATGCAGCTAGGGTCATGATACCAGCAAAGAAAGGTAGCATTCTCTTCGCTGGAAGTTTGGTTACAGTGTCTTGTTGTTCATCTCCACATGCTTATGCCGCATCAAAGCACGCGCGGTTGTCGGGCTTACCAAGAACTTGGCTGTAGAATTGGGACAGCACGGAATCAGGGTCAATTGCATATCTCCTTTTACCATTGCAACCCCAATGGTAATAGAATCTATGGGTATAGAGAAGAGGAAGTTCGAGGAGTTTCTTTCTTCATCATCAGCCATCTTGAAAGTGACACTATTGGAACCAGAAGATTTTGCAAATGCGGCAATTTATCTGGCAAGTGATGAATCCAAGTACACAAGTGGGATTAATTTGGTGATTGATGGAGGCTTTGACAAATCCTACTCTGCCTCTAGCTTTGAGAAGCCTATTTTCTTAAAGCACACAGTATGTTATTCTTATTTAATTCCTATTTTTTTTCATTTTTTATTTTTCCCTGAGAAAGCCAATAAGACTTCTTTGCATTGGTCATAATCGCGACTTCTTTAAAATAATACCATGAAAAAAAAAAAACAGATAATATAAAATGATGCAAACTAATGTAATAATGACTTTTCAAGTAGATCAATAATTTCATATTTTAGAGATTCTGTTTTATATGGATTTTCATAGGAATTAATTTATAAGGAATGTTAGGATGATTCTTATTTCACAATAATTTTAGAATTAAAACTAAAAACAATTTATAAGGAATGTTAGGAGATGGTTAGGACAGGTAAATATTTGTCCAATACGATGACAAACTGCCGAGGAAATCAGATTAAAAGGATATGTAACTATATATCTAGTGAATTAGTAATGATATTATAGAAGAATGGATAGGTCATATATATATATATAAAAGAAAAGTGAAATAAATCAAATGTATTGTGAACAAAACAATGATACATATAAAAATCTGGTTGTGAGGTAAAATGATAGAATAAATATGACGTTTAAAGGAACAAGATATGAAAAGGTTAGAATGAACCTATGAATTCAAAGTTTTAAAGAATATTTTTTATTAAAATAAGCTATAACTAGATTATAAAACTAAGAGTTGCTATGTGGTGACAATGATGACTGAATACTATAATGATAGAAAGATAATTTATCATAAGATAAGATAATGAGATTATATATATATATATATATATATATAATTGATATAGGTGTGATGTATTTGCTATAAGGTTAAATAAATTGATTATACTTGTATAATTATTAAACAATAGTAACTATTATGATACAAAGATGTAATAGGACTTATATGTGTTAGATGTATTTTCTTAAAAATCTAATATATACTCTTTATAAATGGTAAACAAGCCACTCAATTTTTTAGGTTGAATGGATCCTTGTATTTATTGAAGAGATATTTGAGAACGATTTATATGTATATAATTTTGAAAAGTGTTATAAAGAAATTAATGTAAAATTATGAATTTTGTATTATTTGTACCATTGATAAGTTATTAGATGGTGAGTGAATGATATCTATATATAAAACAATTACCCGACTTTTTACATACAAGATTGTAGGAAATATGTGTAATTGCTTTGGAAAACATGGGTCGTTACATATTTTGCTTCCGGTCTAATGATTCAAGTCACAGATTTGAAACGTTAATGCGAATCGACGTCCTTGTCTTCTCATTTTCTTTTTTAATTTCATCGTTCAACATAATTTTTTTTAAGATTAGCTTTATGGTTTTCTTCAAAAAAATAATTTATATTGTATTATTCCAATCTCATTATTTGGACCTCAAGTTTTGCAAGTTAACCTAAGTTGGATCACCTCTAATTATCCAAGTTGAATGTCTATCATGCTAAGTCAAGTTGAATCGGGCTATTTTTTTGTTATTTGTTTTTATCAAATTTCGGTTAATATAAAATAAAACAAATTTATACAAGACCAAACATATTAGAAATATTATTTCAAAATAAATATTTTTTATAAAATAAAACTCATCTATATAAAATAAAGAAATTCTCCAAAAATTAAATACAAACATAACAGTTTTTTTAAAAAAAATTCAAAAAATGCCTGAAAACCCGTAGTCTAGATCATAAGACTAGGATAAACTAATAGAAAAAAAATTTAAGATAACCACAATACCAATCTTTTAAATATATATATATATATATATATATATATATATATATATATATATATAATGTAGGAATGATAAAATCATAAAAAAAATAAAAAAAAAAGATGTCAAATCGCATTAACTTTTCAAATTCGTTACCCAAGTCATTAGATTGGTAGCACCATAAATACAAAAAAACAATGAAACCTAATCCTCAACAAATCAAATGTTGAATAATGAAACCGGAAAAAATCAATTAAAAAAATATTTAATCAAAAAAATGAGGAAGAAAATTGAAATAAAAAATAAATTTGAGGGCACAAAAAAATTTTAAATTGGAGGGTTAAATTGAAAATATAAAAACTTTAACAAAAGAAAAAAAAATCAGAAGAATAAGAACCGAATTGAAAAAAATAATATATGACAAATTAAATTAAGGACAAAATTAAAATCATAAAAAACTTTTATAAAAGGCCCAATACGAAAATAAATAATAAAAAACATAAGAACTAAAATTAAAAAATTAAAAGAAAATAGGAAAAGCGACTACATGCCTTGCTATTTGTCTTTTCTAAGGGTAACAATGTATTTTTATTGTATTCTAAAAAGTGAAAAATCAAAAAAGCCTTTCGTCAACAACTTTAATTTTTTTAAACTATTTTAAAGTTTTTGAAAAGATCAATTAACCCTTGGTCAATAATTCTAAATCTTGTTGAACTTAAGGGTAAATATGTTATTTTACTATGGAAAAAAATTGGAAAAGACTACCATATCTCTAAAAAAATCTTTTGATAACCAATGGATCTTTAGAAAAGAAACCAAATTACCCCTAACACCAAGGCTCCTATTTTTTCCACTCGAGGGTAAATTAATAATTTCACTGTAACAATTTACAATAAATTGTGTCTAGTGCTACGATGAGAAATCCACACTTTATATCTCTTATTAATAATAAAAAACCGATGCCACCCGTCAAAATCAATACCCCAACAATTTTAAACAAAGTGGCATACAATAAATGGTTCAACCATATTATCATATAAAAAATTGCACCTTAATAAAAAAGAAATAAAATGAGCCAATACACTTGAAATCATAATTATTAAACCCGACTAGGGTTTGACTCGGCCAAGTGTTCAGGCCCCAAGTCACATAGTTTGACCTGATTAACCTAGAAAAAAAAATGTAAAATTATGCTTAGAGGTTTTAATATTCCACTTGAAAATTTTTTAAAACAATGCACGTTGATATAGGCTATAAAAAATATGAGACAAGAAGTATAATATAGCTATCCCAAATCAAAAGATTAATAAATAATTTATTTGGATGTAAACTATATATAAAAAAAATGAGGCATGAAGCATAGTATAGTTATACCACATTGAAAAATTAAAAAATAATTCATATAAAGGCAGACTATAAAAAAATATGATGTTAAGCATTCATATATTAATTTAATATTTTTATAATTTATTAAAAATATATAAAAAAGTAAACAAAATCAGGTCTCACCTGAGTTTTGGATTGACTTGGTGAGTCGTCCAAGTTTAACCATGTCCATTGCATTTTTAAATTTATATGATTTGAAACTCTATTAAAATCTTGGATCACCTAGCTTCCAGGTTAATCTACTAAGTCGAACCGTATTTAATAACTATTCTAGAAATTAGAATACATCCCCACAACCAAAATAAATAACAAAGCATTCCTAACAATGATGCATGAAAGCATTTTGAAATCTTAAAACAAAGGAAGAGTTTTGTCTACTTAAAACAAAGATTTCTCTTCACCAATCAGCAAGGCATACACTCAAATTACTTCATTAAACACTAAACAAACCTACAATTATCTCTCTTCCCAAACCAAAATTACCACTAACAAAGAACAAATCTAATAATACAAAACATCCATTAGAAATGTAACAATGGTTACTCATCAAGCAAAAAGTTGATAAAGAAAAAAAATAATTTCATATAAAAAATATTAAAGTAAAAAACGATAGTACCAAAGTCCTTCCACTAACCTAAAAAACGCTACCAAGACCAAAATCTCCCTAACTAAACCAAATAAAACAAAAACATAAGATTTACTAATTATGAAATTACTAATTTATTGGCGCGCTTGATCAATATTAATTTTTTTTAAAATATAAAAATATTAAAAGTATAGAGAATATTTTAATAATATTATTAAACATAATCACATGAGTTAATTTTTAAACCTTCACTTAACTCTTTGCTAGACTCAAGTAACATGGGTCTGACAACTATGCTAGATCTAAGCACACACCTAAACATCTGGGGTCTAGAGCCACGCCAGACCCAAGCATTGTGGGCGTGGCAGCCAAGCAAAACCCAAGCGCCTTGGGCATGGAAACCATGCCAGACTCAAGTGCTTGGGTCTGGTGTAAAACCTCGGGTATTATCATTGATAATAATAAAAGTCAAGATTATGAAAAATAAGAGAAAAATATAAAATTAAATTATAAGAATGATGATAGATTCGAGAATCTGAAATAAAATGTTGTGTACAGGTGTTAAAAGATAAAAATAAATAAACATAAAAATACAAATAAAATTTTTATGGAAGTGAATTTCAAGAAACTAAAAGTAACAGCGAGTAACTTAGTGATTTTCGAAATAGTTCGAGTAAAATTTGGTATAAACAGGTGTCAGAATTTGAAAAATTCTACCCGAAAATCATAAAAATTACTATTGAGGGACATAGAAGAAATTTGTAAAAAGGTTAAGTGTGTATATGTGTGCGCGTGCGTGTGCGCGCGCGGAAGGAAAGAGAAAAAAAAAAACAAACCTTATTTTTCAAAGGAGAAGGAGAAGCATTCGACCAAAGAGAGGGAATAAATCAAAGTTAGGGAAAATTCCTCAATTTAAAAGTGTAAAAGCTTTGGCTATTGCTTGGTAAGGTGCCTTAACATTTTTGAAAAAGATTCTTGAAGAATTTATGCTTTAAATTGATTGAACTTTGTGAAATTAAAAATCAGGATTCTTGATAAATTTTTGGGGAAAGTTACGATTGATTGTGAAATTGTGTTAAGATTATAGAAATGAGTAGAGAAAGTAAGAAATTATGGTAATTGAAGCAAAATTTTAGGTGTTCTTGAAGAAGGGATTTTTGACAAAATAATAATAATAATAATTTAAGAATTTTGATAAGATGATAAGATTGTATAGAAAAAAGATGAAATTAATGTTAAAGAGTGAATAGAATATGAAATTTTTCTGTTTTCTCTTAGTTTAAATTTCAGCCAAAACAAGTAAAATTAAAGAAACATATATGTCTTGATTTGAATGATGAAATGAATTGTGTTACAATGTGGGAATTTGAAGAATGGGAAGAAAATTTACGAAAGAAAGAAAGAATTTTTCATGTTTCTCTTTAAATTTATTTTTTTTGGCAAATGAAAGGATAATTGGAAGGATTTCATTTATTGATTGTGTCAATATGGGAAGTAGAATAATGATATTAGTTAAAGTTTGATATAAATTAATAAACTTGATTAAGATTTTTGAGTGAGAAAGAGTATATATATATATATATATATATATATATATATATATATATATATATATATATATATGAATGACAAGAAATGATGTGATATACTTGTCAATCTAGAAAGGGCTGTTAGGCCAACACCACAACAGGAACTTTAGCTCGAGCTTAGTCGTCAGGTAATTACACGGTGCCTAAATTTATTAATGGTCAGTATGTATTTTTAGCTGATTAATTATGGTCAATAGATTAGTAATTGTTATATTGTTTACTTGGGAAATAAGTTATGTGATGTGATGAACTAATTCCTGGATTAATGGAATTAGTGCCCTAGTGAATGGCGTAATAAGGAATTAGGTTCCTAGTTAATGAGATTAGTACCTTGGTGAATAGGCAAATCGTTGAACTAATTCTGGGATTAATGGAATTAGTGTCTTGATGAATGAGCATAATAATAAATTAATTCCCTGGTTAATGGGATTAGTACCTTGGTGAATGGTCAACTTGTTGAACTAATTCCTAATTTAATGGGATTAGTACCCTGATGAATGGGTGAATCGTTGAACTAATTTTCTAAATTAATAAAATTAGTGCTTGTTAAATGGACGGGCGATAAATTAATTATCTATTAGTGGAATTAATGCTTGGGTTGATGGGTGGTAGGAATAATTATATTTTTGGTTGATGTTCAAAAAAATTATGGATTATTCTGAAATTTAATTGAAATATATAATACTAGAAGAGCAAATTAATTTAATGATCTTATGAGTAAATTTTCAAAAAGAAAGATATAAAGTAACAAAGAATTTATTGATATTTTATTTCATCTGTCTAATCGAATTATTGTATTAATCAATTTTTAAATGCATCTAAAAAAATTAAGGATTATTCTGAAATTTAATTGAAATATATAATACTAGATGAACAAATTAATTTAATGATCTTATGAGTAAATTTTCAAAAAGAAAGAATGTATTGATATGTTATTTCATCTGTCTAATCGAATTATTGTATTAATCAATTCTCTAGTGCATCCCCATATCGGACTGAACAGTAGATTAGTTTTCTTATATTTTGTTAGGTATCATTTTGTAATGAATGAATTTATTATTTTGTTATTTAATATAAATTTCAGAATTTAATGTATCAATAGTTTATCGAAAGCCTTTGTTTTGCAGTATAATTTTAATTATGAATTTCTTCTTTAATTATGTACTTATTTCAATTATAATTTTGTTAATGGTCCTTATTTGTAAATCTTTGAATTGTGTAATGTACTTCAGTTATAATTTGTAGAATAATTCATTGAATTGCATCTATGTAAATGTGTGATATTGAATTGTTTAAATATGTATGAATTTGATTATTAAGAATTTATGATGTAATGAGAGGAGGAAGTCCTGAATGATAGGACGAGTAAAAAAATTTGATTATTGAGAATTGTAGAAGAAGAGTCAATAACTTGGTACTTAAAAACACATAGGAAACTCTGCCGGATTTTTAATTGATTGCAAGAAAAAAAATTACCCTAATTTTAACTGAATTATTATGCCCTTGCTCTTTGTTTTGAATATAAATTTTGGGGTTTTTACATCTGATATGACCCAAGCGCCTGAGCCTGACAACCATGCTAGACCCATTTGTCTTTTTTTTGAAAATATTAGAATTCACTTATAATTATTCTTAAAATATATTTATTTTGTACTTTTATCTGTCTTTTTAACCAAATATATTTTTATCTTTTTTATATATTTTTTTTATTTTGAGACATTAACCACACGTATCCCTAAAATTCACTCAATATGTTTTTTTTTATTAATCTCTAATTTTAGTGAAGAAATCATCTATAAATTTGCATAAATTAACATAGTTAAAAAGACAATAAGTCTTTTACATATAGAATATTTTCTTTTCTTACAACATAATGTATCAATTCAAAAATTTTCTTTTATGATCATATATTTCAAATTTTTATATATACTAATTGTTATAATGTAGAATAAACTCTCCTTATAACAAAGTTTGACAATTAGAACATGCAACAATATCTTAAATTTAAAAAAGCATGAACCTTTTATAAAATTGTCTAACACTTGGATAAAAACATAAAATTAATATTTTCATCTACAATGCATTAAAAAATGAATTTTTTTTTTGAAAACTTGAAATAAATTACTTTGAAGTCAATTTTTTTTTTTTCATTCTTTCCTCTTTGAATATAACAAATTTATAAAATAAGTTGCACAAACAAAACAGAGTTTGCAGTTAAGTTTTGCAGTGTTTGTTTTTGAAGTCCAATCGTGCTTTCTAAAAATTTAAATTTTTTTTACTTAGACATTTGGGTTTGGCGCAAGGGTCTAGCAAACCATGCCAGACCCAAGTTGTGTGGAACTGACAACCATGTCAGACCCAACGTGTTTGGGTAAGGCAAACATGTCTGATTTGACAAATAACAAACAAAAAGGATAATTGTGCACTTTAGTTATCAGAAGAGAGAAAAGAAAAAAAACGCAAACAATCGATCATCAACAACAATACAACCATTATTTGTCTACATGCGTCACACCATGTGAAAGAGGATAGGACTACGTATCCAGTTAGACGACAGATGACCAGATTTGGCCACTGGGAAGCGTCATACATGCCTCCTTAATGACCCAGGTGCCGCCCACTCGCTGAGGTATGAGGAACACGTGCCTGCAACTTTTTAATTAAAAAATAACACATACATCGTGAAAATACTAAAACGTCCTCCATGGTCCTCTTAATTACACAAAATATTCATGTAAAAATACTAAAATACCCCTAAAGGCAAAGCTTTTTTTTGTCATTTCTAAAACTAAAAGTGTTATTTAACTGTACTAAGTTTTTTTAATCCATAGTGATTTGCTGACACAGTTTAGCTTTTGTTATAATTAACCTCTCCCTGCAAACCCACCAGGACCACCTCTTCCAAACCCGAACTGTGTAACGGGTATAGCAACGGGTCAACCTGTACAAGCCCAGGAAAACAAGACATACCAAGAGAAGCAAGCATGTCCATGGTCTCCTTATCAACCTCAATCTGGTCACTCTTGATGGCAGGCACTTCAGGCACAAAGTCCATGCGGCGCTCACGTTCTTCCTCTTGAAGCTTTAGAGAAATCCCTCGGACAGGACCCTTCTGGATCTGTTTCATTAAGTGAGTGGAGAACCCAGCAATCTTGTTGCGAGGACGCTTTGATGGGATGATTGCTACCTCCTCAAGGGCCTTCTTGTTGGTATGGAAATCGAGGGTCATACGTGAATAGTAGCGTTCTATCACTTGGCGTGAAGATTTCTTCACTACCTCAATTGACCCCTTGTTATTGTTATTGATTAGATTAGAGGCCATGTAATTGATAGGGATGAAACTTGGCAATCGCGGCCACCAAAACCACCCTATATCCCTTTCAATTCTACAATATTGTAGAGAATCCTTGTCTACAAATTGTGTTTTGGCCGGGAATTGGAGTTTATTAAAAGCCAAAAGAATCTCGTGTTGTCTTCAGAGGGGAATCTCTCGATAATTTCCTCCTTTTTTTTTTTTGAGAAGTTTAATCTTTATGAGAAAAATAAACTCTCAAATAGCATAAAAAATGACAGAACTTTTAGATTTTAATTCTGGGGCACATTTGGATACTATACAAAGCATAATGTCGAAAGAAACAAGAGGGTAATGGAAATAAAAGGAACTCAAACTCGAGACTGACCATCAACAATGTGAAATTATCATGTATGTATATATATATATATATATATATATATATATATATATAATTACTAGCACTCTCCGGCTCAAGAAAGTAGGCTTTTCACTGCCGATGGCAGTGTTGGATTTATCAAACTATAGCCTCCATCAATCACCAAATTAATCCCATTAACATACTTGGATTCATCGCTTGCCAGATAGACTGCTGCGTTTGCAATATCTTCTGGTTCCAATAACACCTCTTTCAAGATGGCTGATGATGAGGAAATGAACTCCTCTATCTTCCTCTTCTCGATACCCATAGATTCTGTGACCATTGGGGTTGCTGTCGTAAAAGGAGAGATACAATTGACCCTAATTCCGTGCCCTCCCAATTCCACAGCCAAGTTCTTGGCAAGCCCTACCACGGCGTGCTTCGATGCAAAATAAGGATGCGGAGTTGCGCCTGTACAGGTTGCTGTAATCACACTTCCAGTGAATAGAATACACCCTTTCTTGGCAGGTATCATGACCCTAGCAGCATGCTTAGCACCCAAGAATGCACCAAACAAATTGACATCAAGCACTCTCTTGAACTCTTCGTTTTCTACATCTAATATCCTCGGAGCCTTACAGGTTCCTATTACCCCTGCATTGTTGAACATGATGTCAAGCTTTCCATATTTGGAGACGGCCATGTCGACAGCATTTTTGACATCAGAATCACATGTTACATCACAATGGATGTAAGAGATGGTCTCTTGAGAGCCGAGGTTTTTGCTTACCATTTCACCAAGGTCATCTTGAATATCCGCAATGACAACCTTTGCGCCATGTAGAACAAACAGCTTTGCAGTGCACTCGCCTATGCCACTAGCACCACCAGTTACAAGTGCAACCTTTCCTTCTAGCCTGTAATTCATAACAACAAAATCAAGAAAAATAAGTGCCGTGAAATCTTTTAATCGATTAATTTTATTTCCTAGGAGGTTAATTTAATCTCCCATATCGAATGACTGATATTTTACTCAAGTTTACAGAATTTTCGTTAGATAGGCATACAGATCGAAATGAAATTTGAATTTATAAATTGTATACCTCTTGCTGCAGGCTAGAGCTAACGAGGAATCCGAATCCATTTTCTCCTAATATTGCTGGAAAATGAATGATAGGATGCTGATTCGATCTTTAAAAGGCAGGAGCTTCATATATCACAAGCAACGAAAATTATTTCTGAAGTTAGCAGGTAACATCAGCACATTGGTAGTTTGGCACTCTATAGTTGACCCTATCGCTTTGTTTGCAGGCGTGACCCCATCAGAATTTCACTGTAGCTACGGGTCCTCTCCCTGCCAAGCACAAAAAGAAAAAGAAAAAAAAGCAATAAATGCAGAGAAATTTAGATTCCTTTGCAAACTCTTATTTATCACTGTGATTGACAATTGCATGCACTGATTAGGTATAGTTGTTTTCCCAATTTCATCATCACTTACGTGGTGTTGAAGCTGATATAAACTATCAGTTTTTTCTTGTTAAAAATATTTGACCTGTATTAAGTTATTAACTCATTGAAGTTAGTTAATATAAATACTGTAAATAATAGTAAATAATAATAAATAAATAAGCATTAGTGGATTGAGATTTTTAAAAATCGTATAAATAGTATTTTTTTTTTACTTCTCCCCATTTTATTCTCTCTGCTCTGCATCTACCCTCGTTCTCTCATCTCTTTCCCTCCCCTACAAAGCACAAAACAACCTCTCGTTCTTTACCTCTCTTAGTCTTTTTCTTTTAAATTTCAATTTCTCCCAAGTAACTGCTCTCTCTTGCACCTGCACAGCTGTATGTGACTGTCCTACTTTCTCAAGTCAATTTTTCGCATGATTAGGTTAGTATGAATGATATATAATTTTGCAATTTTTTAATGTCATTCTGGATTTTCTTCTTTGAATCCGACATGAAAGGTTTATAAATAGCCTAATAATTTGACTATGGAGAGGTTGATTGAAAAGAAAACTACTATAAGTTGAGTTTTTTCTGAAAGAGAAAACATGTGATAGCCTACTAATTTTGACAATGAGAAATTGCCCAGTGATCTTTCAATAATATATTCTTTAAAATCTAATTTGGTTCATTGTTTCTCCAGCAGAGACTTAGCCTATTTCAGCTACTCCTGCAGATGCTACTTGCAATAAAGGTAACAAAAAATGAAATATTGCCTCTAGAACTATATCTAAAGTTTGGCAGCACTTTGATTTTAAATCCATGGCTTAAATTTTTTTTAGCTGAATTGGTTTTTTTATTTCTTATTAGGTGGATGATAAATTATACATATATACTTGGAGTATGTGTCTGGTGCCTACATCTAAAAACTACTTCAAGAATATGGCCAAATTTAGTGAAATAGCTATTCGTAGCTATACTCAACAAATCTTGTGTGAGCTTGCTTATTTGCATGCTAAAAATATCATCCACGGGTGAGCCTTATTGTTTTGCTATCTCATGGTTTTGATATGAAACCACAACTCACTCTAATCACTTATAAACACCATCATGCTTATGTCATAAATTTTAATGATAATTTATAGGGGTGTTCATGGATATATTCTGGTCGAGTTTTTATCCATAATTATCACCAACCCAACTTCTTTTATATATATTTTACAAAGTTTCAACCCGATCCATTCAAAGATTTTTTTGATAATTTGCAAGGTACTCATCTGCAAAAGCAAGTGTCAACTTCAAATTTTCTACTGTGCTCTTCCAATTTAGGGGAAAAATAGTAGCAAAAACTAGGCATGACTAACTAGTTAGAGCACAAGTGTTTATGATCAAGAGTGTAGATAATACAATTTACAACTAAAAGTTAATAAGTTTTTTTTTTCCAGGGAAAAGCCAATCAACGCTAAATGAAATTGGCCCAACCAGAGAGAAGAAGGAAAAAAAAAAGGGGGAAGAAAAGATCAACTAGGTAATGTTATCATTTGGGAAGAAGAAAAAAAAGAAGGGAAAGGAAAGCCTAATCGGATAGGAAGGAAGAGAAAATAAAAGGAAGAGAAGGATAAAGGAAAGAAATAGAAAGAATGGGCTAAAGCCCAATCGCCCAACAATTGCCTAACAAGACAACTTATTAGGTTGAATGGCCTCACCGGATATGAAGGAAGAGAAAATAAAAGGAAGAGAAGGATAAAGGAAAGAAATAGAAAGAAAGGGCCAAAGCCCAATCGCCCAGCAATTGCCTTACAAGACAACTTATTAGGCTGAATGGCCTAACTAGAAAGGGAAGAAAGAGAACAAGAAGAGATGGCTTTAAAATTAAAGGAGAAAATGAGAGAAAAAAGAGAGAGAGAAAAAACAAGATGTCAAAACTTGATTGAGACTTTGATAGTAATAGCCACTAGACAGGAGGAATCATCTTCACGGGATGAAGCTAATGATATCAAAAAAGATCATTGTCAAACGTTGGATTTAGCCATACGTACTGCCAAAAAACAACAAGCATTATGCACACAATTACGCTTGAATGATACCCATCAAACATATATTTCTCTTTATGTTGTTTATAACCTTGATTTTATACCATATTCCAATTCCGTCCCTGAAAAGGTCTAACTAAGCCTAGAAAGGGTTTAATAGAGGAAAAAAGAAAAGAAAGAAAATGAAAAAGGCCTAACCAAGCCCAATAACACCAAAAAAGCCTATATGCTCTTTATTTACCTATGAAAAGAAGTCTCTCCATTTAACATGCATGACACACCAAACAAGGTTATCAGACATGGCATGCTAAATGAGATTTAGTCGCATATAATCACCAAATAAATTTCTCATATTACAATTTAATAATATAATACCCATCTGAATTCTCCAATTTATATGTTGTTAGTTTGATACCCACCTGAATACTTTAACTTTACAAGTTATCAGTGTAACACGTATCTAAAAGCCTTGTCTCACAAGTTAATAGAATGAGATCCTACATAAAAAAAATTGTTCTAATAAGCTAATTGCATAGTTGTTCATGGTAAAGCATATATTCTCCATAATTATCCTTATGGGTAGGTTTATGACCCTACACCTACAACATAAATACACGTGATCTAAGATATTTAAATACCTAAAGATACTAGGTAAAGGGCCAAATGAACAACATATCATAACATCCATCTCTTACCAACTTTCTAGCATTTTACATTTTCAATCTCTTACCAACTCTCTAGCCAACTTTAAAAAAAAAATCAAAGCCTATTAAATAGTTGTGGAAAGACTTAGATTCAATTGAGGTTTTTCTTACTTCATCAAATTGTATAAAATATGTTGACCTTCGAGTCACATATTAATATTTTTATGTATTTTAATGATAATAATTAAATAAAAATTGACTAATAATATGCTTAAATAAGATTAAATTTAAACATATTTATATAAATATCACATCAACAAGCATGAGATACTGAATAAAAAAAATCAATCAACAAGTCCAAGATACAAAGCAAGTGAAAACTTAGTTTTTAAATGTTCATTTTAGTGTTTAAATATAAATCCTTATATCATATAATAGCACAAATTAAAATGAATGCATACACTCTTCACTCTGTATGCATTTAAAAAAAGATTGATAAAACGATTCTAAGAAATCACCGGGATTAAAACTGATAAATTTGGTATTCTCCATGAACCATTTGACTGTTTGGTGATACCAAATAAACTGATTGATCACTTGTTTATATGTGATGAATATCTGAGAATTTGCAGGAACGAGTAGACCAATTGATTTGACCAATCTGAACTGGACCATTTTAGCTATTAGAGAAACAATAATGAATATAAACAATTAGTTTTTGCTACAAACACACACACACACACACACAAAAATATGAGTATGATTTAGGATTGATAATTTGAAGTTGTTTTTACACTTGAAATAACTTGTATATGATAAGCTTCAATTGTATTATCTACTCTTTATGAGAGTGTTGCTATATTTCAAACAATTATAATTCATCAAGAGTTTAAGTGAAAAACTCTTGGTTATTGGTGAGATATATCACCAAGGTAAAAAAAAAATATAGAAGATAATATTTCTTCAAATGGTGAAAAAACACTTAGTGAGGATTTTTCAAGGACATTGTAATCTTTGGCTTGAGTTAGTAAAGAATACAATACTTAAAACCGATTTGGCGCTTCAATGTGGATGTAGGTTTGTCAAACCACATCAAAACTCAAGTTTGCAATTTCTATCCCTTTATTCTTTACTTCATGCACTTTAATTTTATTGTTAGTTAATTGTATTTGTTGTGTTTGATTGAATTAATTGTAATATTTGTTATTATTACTGGAACACCTAATTCACCTTCTTTAAATGTTGTTGTTGTTTTAATCCTAGAACAACAATTAGTATCAGAGCCTTATACTCATTTATATAAGTCCACTTAAACTTGAATGGTAGAATAACAACCACTAGTTTTAATGTTAAAAATGAAAGATCATCAACCTCTAGGCCACCTTTCTTTGATGGAAATTATTATGCCCATTGAAAAGTTAGGATAATAATATATCTTAAATCCATTGATTATGATTTATGATTATTTATAGAAAGTGGACCTTATAACCCTACCAACAACAAAAATGGCGTCACAATTCCTAAGGTTAGGAGTGAGTATACCAATGGTTATAAAAAGTTGCTTTCTATGGATGCTAAAGCTATAAATACTTTGTATTGTGCCTTGAGTAGAAGTGAGTTCAATAAAATACATCTTATAAAAGTGTTAGGAATATATGACATGCTTTAAAAGTAACTCATGAAGGTACTAATCAAGTTAAAGAATCTTAAATTGATATTCTTATACATTAATATGAGTTATTCAAAATGCTTCCAAATGAATCCATAAGTAGCATGCTTACTAGAATGACAATTATCACTAATAGTTTGGATGTTCTTGGTAAGACTTATACTAATACCAATATTGCCAAAGAGTTGGGAAGCAAAGGTGACGATTGTCGTACGTGGACGCGTGGTGTTAAAGGATTGTTTGGAGTCGCCACCTAGTTGTTTGGTTCGGGGTCGTTAGGAAACTCAGGTATACTGGTCTTATCATAGATTCGAGGGTAAGGGACTGATTATAGTTAGGAAAGGTATTGATACCCCTTGCGCACCCTACCTGAGATAAGCTGCTTTATAGTTCGATGTGGTTTAGAGGTTTTGATGGTTTTATAGTCAGTATTCTATTTGTGGTTTAGAGGTTTTGATGGTTTTATGGTTTAGGATTGAGATTTACTTCTATAAATAAATCTAGTGTTTAAGAATTTATAATGGACTCGTGTACCCAAATAAATTCTTAGAAAAAAGTTCTTCGTAATTTGTGTATTACATTGAAAAATACTCTCAATTAAAATTAGTGAACATTTAGAATAAGTCTGAGAATTTTCTAGTTAACTCTGATATTTCAAATACTAGCCTCACTTGTAGATCCAGCGTTCTATACCAAGATTTTTAACCATTAATTCTTATAAATTAAAAAATGATGGGTTATTGAAATATTGGTCAAATTCTCTAGAATTTAATAAACTGATTATTGAATCCTAAAATGCATGCAAATATGTATTTCAAATTTTCATATGGAAATACTACGCAAGATGATTTTCTTTGTATTTTTTAGACACTTGGCCATATGCAACACATAAAACACATCTTTTTATTTTTTTACTTGTAGTATTCTTGAGATAAAAGGAACGGAAATTTAAGAGGAATTTTCCTTAAAAAAAAGCAAAATCCTAAAAAGAAACTAAAAAAGTTTGTTTTTTTATGTTGTTTGTGTGTGTGTGTGTATATATATATATATATATATATTCTTTTTTTTCTTTTATCTTTTTTTTGGGGCCGAGTCAACCCGAACAGTTTGACCCAGTCAGGGTTGAATCTGTTGGGGTTGAGCAGGTTAGGTTGACCCGATCAAGTCAACCCATAAACAAACCGAAGGAAAGAAAAAAAAAGGACGAAACAAATCAAATTGGTGAAAAACACTAAAACTCCAAAATTTTCAATCAGAAACGAATCAAAACATAAAAGAAAAATAAAATAGATGAATGTTCTTCATCTCCCATCAATTCTTATAAATTAATTCTTATAAATTTTAACCATTAATTCTTATAAATTAAAAAATGATGGTTTATTGAAATATTGGTCAAATTCTCTAGAATTTAATAAACTGATTATTGAATCCTAAAATGCATGCAAATATGTATTTCAAATTTTCATATGGAAATACTACGCAAGATGATTTTCTTTGTATTTTT